>Ga0164310_10000279_pt1 | contig 26500 bp, 18 predicted proteins | sample GuaBasSedimGuay1_FD_121795 | JGI IMG/M metagenome (GOLD analysis project Ga0164310, IMG submission 121795) | Subseafloor sediment microbial communities from Guaymas Basin, Gulf of California, Mexico - Guay1, Core 4569-9, 0-3 cm | ecosystem: Environmental > Aquatic > Marine > Hydrothermal vents... | reverse complement strand
CCTCATCACCCGCCCTTGTAACGGCGATTGTGGGCTTCTCAGGGTCAAAGAGGTACTGCATGCAGAGCCCCGCCAGGGTTCCAGCATAGACGTCCCTGTCCACCTCTATGTACTGGATATTCTGCAGGACCTTGCCCCCCTTCTCCTCAATCTGAAGCATTCTCTGGAGAATCTCCTCCCGGTACCTCTGCCTCAGCCCCCTTGCCCTCTGTCGGGACTCCTCGTCCCCCAGGACATAGCCCACTCCAACCGAATACTCACCCGCCCTTCCAGCGGCGTTTATCTCGTAGCCGACATCCTCAACGTCAACCCTCTCACCGTGTAGGCTAGCCCAGTAGATCTCTCTGAACATCAGCTTCGCTATTTCGTGCCTTACACCCCTCTTCAGAAGGTAGAGGTATAAGGCGGAGTTCAGACTTATGCACTTCTCCTCCGGGAGCTCCTCAAAGGACCACTCCCCTTTTATACCCAGCTCCTTCAGGAACCTTCTCACTGCAGGGCTCCTTCCGCTCATCCCCGGGAAGTAGGGCTCAACCGCAAGGTAGAGGGCACGCTCTAGGCTCTCCCCCGGCAATCTCACCCCCACCTCCTTCCTGAGCATTTCCTCCCCCACCAGGTAGTCAGCCACCGTCTTGTTTATTCCCTTCGCACCCTCCTGAAGCTGTTTGTCGGCCCCGGCCCCTGCCAGAGCGTAAACCCCAAGGTCCAGATTGTCCCCTCTCAGGGCAAGGGAGAGGAGAAAGGAGATGGTGGAGGCGCTGGCCTCTCTGGTACCGTCGTAATCGTAATAGCGGGGGTTGATCTCAACGAAGTCCTCCTTCATCACAGGGGAGTCCCTCCCGGCGGTGTCGTGGTGGTCCACTATTACCACACCGAGCTTCCTCTTCCTTCTCAGTGCTTCCAGGTCCTCTACAAGGGCGGTCCCCAGGTCCGCAAGAACAATGAGCTCGGAGGAGGTCTCCCTCATAAACTCCTCTATGGATGGGGTGGCGTTTTTCGTTGCGGAGAAGTGAAAGCTCACCCCCTCCCTCATGAAGCTCTTGGCCAGGATTCCGGCGGATGAGAGCCCATCGCCATCGTAATGGGTTATCAACCTCACCGTTCCCCCGTAAGAGCGGATGAGCTCCGCTGCCTTGAAGAGGGCGTCTATCATCTTCTCAGGGAGGTTCATCTCAGAGAGCGGCTCCACAGCTGACATGCTTCACACTGGGTCTTTATTCTGTGAAGGATGAAGGAAAAGGTAATATAAAATGGATGCCCCTTCATCCCACTATAAGTTTTGCCTCCTTAAGCGTATACTTCCAGCCCTCTGGCAGCACACCCCGGCGGATGTAATACCTCACAAGGCGCCTTATCTTAGCCTCCGTCAGCTGAAGCCTGCGCCGGTTGTGCAGGTCTTTGGGGTGCTCCTTTAAGTGCTCCGCCAGGTTGACCGCCTTCCTCATGAGGGCCAGCAGGTCCTCGGGATACTCCATTTTAACCCCGTTCTCCTTGAGGATCGTGTACATGGACTTGCCGAGAACGTATTTCACCGAGGGAATGCCGTAGGAATCCCTCAAGACAAGCCCTATTCTGGCCGGGCTCATACCCTGCTTGTACAGGTTAAGGATGGTCTCCACTATCTCCTTCTCGTCCATGGTCACCCACGCGGGCCTCTCCTTTCTGGGGGGCCTCTTTGACTGGGATCTGCCTCGCCTCCTTATGTGCATCCTTGCCATGAGCTTCCCTCGCCTGCTGTAGAACAGTGCCGCTTTAATGTCTTTTCGTACTTAAACTTAATCCCCCCCTCCACCCAGATACTCCGGCTCCACAATTTGAATTCTCAGTTTTAGCATCTTCCCTTCAGATATCGGAATGTAGGTATCGCCGTATATGCCGGGGCCCACCTCCGGGGGATACTCGTACACTGCCTCTTCAGACTCTCCCCCAACCCCTCCCACCTCCGCCTCCCCAGCACCGGCCATCTTAGCAGGTATTGCAAGCTTCTCTACAGGTGTTATCCCGCCGGGGGCGGCCTCCGCTGGGGCGTATTCCTCTATCCTCACACCCTCCCCTGCACTCTCCCCGGGGGAGGATACCGAAGGGGCCCTCACCCTCGCCATTATAACGCTCAGAATGAAAAGTGCAAAGAGGGCAAATCCGGTGTACTCCCAATATCGGTACTCCATAACCTCCAAAGCCTTCTCAACAACCTGGGATTCAGAGGTGTTCATAAAGATAATCCAGATGCTGTATATGAGGAAGACCACGAGAAGACCCATGGATACACCCCTTCCGGGGGTGCTCTTCCCCTGTCCTTTGTTCTCCTGGGCCTGGTACTCCATACAATCACCGGACTGAAGCTCTTAATTTTCAGATGTTTATTAAATCTTTCTACCTGCCGCCAACTATCCTTCCATCTCGCATCACTATCTTCCTCCTGCAGCGGGAGGCTATCTCACTCTGATGCGTGACCACGACAACTCCCCTTCCCATATCCTTCCACAACCTGTGGAGTAGCTCAACCACCACCCTTCCGGACTCGCTGTCCAGCTCTCCTGTAGGCTCATCCGCCAGTATTATGTCAGGATCGTTGGCCAGGGCTCGGGCTATGGCCACCCTCTGCTGTTCTCCTCCCGAGAGCTGATAAGGGAGATGGGTGGCCCTCTCACGCATTCCCACGGTGTCTAAGAGCTCCAGCGCCCTCTTCTGCGCCTCGGCACGCTTCACCCCGGCCTTCAGCATTGGGAACATCACGTTGTGGAGGGCACTGAGGGTGGGGAGCAGATAAAAGCGCTGAAATATGAAGCCAAACTTTTTTAGCCTCAGCGGTGCAAGCCTGTCCAGGGGGGTGGGGGTCACATCCTCCCCGTCTATAAGAACCCTCCCCCTTGTGGGCTTATCCACACATCCCACCATATTGAGGAGAGTGGTCTTTCCGCTCCCGGAGGGGCCGGTTATCGCCACCATCTCCCCCCGGGAGATGGTTATGCTTACACCCTTAAGTGCCGCTACGGTGACCTGTCCCATCCGGTATTCCTTCCAGACCTCTCTGAGCTCCACTTTCACATTCACCACCTCTCCGGGGGGGCTCTCACCCCCTCAAGCTTTATTCTGACAGCCTTGAAGGTCGGGTAGAGGTTGAGCACTGCGCCCAGGCCGGCGAAGATGAGGAACGCCTTGAGAGCCACACTGGTGTTCAATATGGCATAGGAGACGTCTATCCCAGTACTTGACACGAAGTAGTCGTTAATGTAGCCGGCCACGAAGTAGGAGACCAGTATGGCGGAAAGGAAGGAGACAAACAGTATTAGAAGTGAGGATAGGTAGACCTCCAGAAAGATGTCACGGTTGGAGGCTCCGATGGCCTTCAGAACCCTAAGGAGCTGTCCCTTCTGCTGAACGTTTATGTACATTATTGCCAGGAGGAAAAGCAGTCCCACGGAGGCTGAGATAAAGGATATGGAGAAGGAGTAGACCTTCACAAGGTTGTACTGCTCGTCCAGTCTTTTGAACCTCTCCTGAAGTGTGATGACTTTGTACAGCGGGTAGCGGGCCTTCAGGCTGGAGGCGAAGCTCTCAAAGGCCTCATTGTCCTCTCTCAGCTTTTCGGATACCTTGATGAGGATGCCCCAGCAGCGGTCCACAACCGTCCCGTTGTCCGGGGAGAGGGCAAGCCCTGAGAGGGCCTGAAGCTCGCTTAAATGAACCATGAAAGCCCCTTTCACGTAGTAGCTCACAACTCCTCCGCCGGTGAGGGTTGTGGAGAAGAATCCACTAACGGTGAAGTTCATCCTGCCCCCGGGGCCCGAGAGCTCTATTCTGGAGCCTTTGCGAAGACCGTACTTCCCCTTAAGCACCTCATCCAAAAGTATCTCGCCTGTCCACCTCCCCTTGTATCCTCCGGCGAAATAGGGGTCCCCCTTCTCCTCAAAGAAGTCGCTGATCTCCATCTTCTGCCCGGAGATGAATAGAACACCATCCTCACCCATGAACTTCTCTATCTCCCCGGGGATGACACCAACTCCCACAAGTGGGAGGTCCTCCCCGCCCACCAGTGCGCTTGCGATGGCTAGCGATATGGGTGTTGCCACCGTCACGTTGGAATCAGAGGATATCTCCTCCGAGAGGGCGTGTCCCCCGGGGATTCCATTTGAAAGATATGCGGTGGTGAGAAGTATGTCCTCGCTGCTGGCCCTCTCCCTCTTCTCAGCACTCTTCTCCAGCGCCTCGCTAACCGAGAGCATTGAGAGTACAAGAACCGCCGAGAGCATAACCGCCACCGAGGTGGCCACAACCCTTCTGCCCTTCAGAAAGAGCCAGGAGAGGCTCATACGCTCTCCCCCCTTATAAGTTCAACTGGGGTCTTCTTCAGGTAATACAGCGCCCCGGGGAGGGTGGAGACCAACGCTATGGCAATGCAGAGTAAGAAAAAATACAACGTGGCGGGTAGAGAGGAGTAGAAAAGAGTAGCCCCTTCAGGGAGCTTCCAGTAATACTTCTGAACAATGCTGGAGAATCCCCGCATGAACGCATTTGAGAGGACAAGAGCGAGCACAAAGCCTGCCATTGAGTATAGGATTCCCTCCGCCAGCACACCTGAGGCTATGGCCCGTCGTGGTATGCCCAGGATGTTCAGTACACCCAGCTCCTCCCTCCGCTCAAGAAGGTTTATTATGAATATCGTGGAAAATATTATGAGGGAGATCGTTGTGGTGAGGAGGTAGATTATCAGAGAGAAGTTGTCCAGGATGTCCACGATGCGCTGTACCTCTTCATAGATCTCCTCCTCACTGTATACCGTTATGGAGTCCCTGTATGTGAACTGCTGGGTGAGATACTCCCTCACATCCTCTTCCCACCTCTCATCGGTCAGCTTTATAAGGATCTCACTTATGGTGTCCTTCTCCCTAACCCCTGTTATCACCTGAAGCGTTGTGAGGGATATAAGGGCCTCCTTTCCGTCCTCATTTAAGGCATCTGTGTACTCTCCTGTGATCTGAAAGCTGAACTCCCTCCAGCCCCCTTCAGGGGTAGGGATGTGAAAAACTACCGCATCTCCCACACCCAGCCCTGTCTTTTTAAGTAAGGCGCTGCTGAGAAGAGCTCCATCCCTGACCTCCCCGGAGTCGTTCCCCGAGGTGAAATAAAAGCCCTCTTTTATACGGAACTGTGTGAATTTCATCTCCATCTCAGGCATAATACCGTAGACCGGCACTTCCGTGAAGTTGCCGTCGGAACACCTCACAAAGAGATAACTCAGATATCGGGGGGCCGCCGCCTCCACATGCTCTATCTCCATAATCTCCTCCCACATCCTGTGGCCCCAGTCCATTGTGGTCAGTTCCATAAGGAGCGGCGCTGTTCCCCGAGGGAGGACTATAAGATCCATACCCACATCCTCTATCAGCTCCCTGGCGGAGTAGGAGAGGCCCGAGGAGAGGGATGATAGGGATATGTTAATGGATATAGCCAAGGCTATCGTAAGGATAATTGTGACAGTCCGCAAAGGCCTCCTTTTCAGATTCCCCGTTAGGTACATCTGCCTCCGTGGAGGATATGGCTGAAACTATAAGTTTATTTTTCATGTATACAGGGCAGCACCCTCTTTCTCCTTCTGGGCCATCTCCTCCCTCTTGAGCTTCTCCTCCTGGTGCTCAAAGTAGTAGAGGAGGAATATCCCTATGGGAACGAAGACAATCGCAAGGGTGATAGCCATGACGTAGACTGAATGCAGTATAACGCTATGGCCGAACTGAGGGTTCACCGCAAGGGCGAGTTTTCTTATAATAAAATTGAGGGAAAGAAGCAGTATCGTCAGGGCATATATATTCACAAGAAGAAGAGTTCCCATCTTGAAGTAGTTGTTCAGAACGGGTTTTATATCAAAGACCTCCTTGGAGTACCTGGTAGCGCTGGTCAGAACAGAGTCAAATCTCATGGATGCGTGGTTGTACTCCATATAAAGCACAAAGACTATACCCAAGGTTGCAAGTACGACGTACTGTCTAAGGCTGAGTTGTGAGGGGTCAGAGAGTTCAACATTGTTGGCACCCAGAAGAACAATTCCTCCAAAGGTGAGGCCAATCCCTACGATCATAAGCAAGTTGTTGAGCTTGGGGAGCTTCTCGCTCGGGAAGAGCTCATAGGGTGTGGTGAGCTGGCCCACAAAAGTGACGATCACTCCGACAATCATCAGAAGTACGCCAACAGTCTCAAAGCCTGTCAAAGCCACCGTGATGCCCACGACAATAAAACCCATCAGAAGGCCCAGAACCTTAAGCATGGTAGTCTCGGGGTTCTGAATCCCGATCTTCAGCGGAACCTTCTCCTCAAGGAAATCGTACTCTGCCATCTCTTTCACCCCTCAGTAGGTCCTCGCCTCCAGCAGCACCTGGGTCAGCGGCACTGCAGGCTTCCAGTCAACCACCCTCACGCCGTATCCCATAAGCTCCTGAATCAGTATGTCCCTCTCCAGCCTCAGGATGCTGTAAGCAACTGGGTCCACCTTTATGCCCTTCTTCTGCTTCGCCATAATCTCAAATTCAATGGAGTTGGGCGAGATTATGGTCACATCAAACTCAAGGACCTTCATTGTGGAGACAGCCTTGCTCAACGTGTCATCCTCTTCCAGGTTTGATATAATTATCACAGGCGAATGCCTGGGCATGTAAGGAAGAACCACCTCTGCAATGCCGCCCAAAGGAAGGTCTCCTTTGGGCTCTGCGGTGGCAAGGGCGGTTAGTATCTCAAATAGTTGCTTCTGGCCACTTCCTTTCTTCACGGTCCTTACCTTATCAGAATAGACCACGAGCTGTACCGAATCCCTCCTTTTCAGGAAGAAGTTGGCCAAGGTTGCCGCTGCCCTAGCCCCGTAGAGGTTTGCATTGTCAGAATCCATCCCTATCCCGGAGACTTCCCTGGAGTCAAACACTATGGTTATATCCGAGACGCTGAGGCGCTCCCTCTCGTTGACCAGCAGTTTCCCGGTTGAAGCGTAGGCCTTCCAGTTTATATCCCTGAAGGGATCCCCCGGCATGTAGTCCCTGATAGCGAAGAAATCGGTACCAGGGCCGGGCATCTTGACCTTCATCTCCCCGGGGTATATCTTGGGCTGCTTTGATTTTATATAGAGCTCCTTAACATCCCTCACCTGCGGGAAGACTGTTATCTCGGAGACCTCAGGCACCTCCGATTCTCTGTAGAAGAGATTGTAAGGGTCCTGGGTCCTCAAAGTAATGGGGCCTATCTGGTAGAGCCCTTTGAGGGGGAACTTCATGGTATAGCGAAGCCTGGTGGCCCCACCCTTGGGGTTCAGATTCAGGTAGGTGTAGTTGGTCCCCTCAGTTATCTGTACCTGGCGGGGCAGCTTATCCCGAACCTCCAGAAAACCCGTTTTACCGCCCCTGTTGACTATGAGAAGCTCAGCCTTCGCTGTGCCGTCCTCAAAGATCTTCTCATGGGAGAGCTTTCTCTCAGCCGCCAGTCTAGCTGTGGTGTTGGCAAACACGGATATCGTAAGATAGCTGAGCAGAGCTGCTGAGAGGGCTAGGAGAAGGGGATTTCTCAATGACAAACCCAGCAGTATTGAGAGTACTGCGAGGCTCACCACCAGCACCGCTTTCTTAGTCCACATATTCTACACCACTTCCTTTACCGGGTCTTTTGTTATAGGGGGCTAAAAAAGCGCCCCCAGAGCTGGCCTGTGCGATTACAGCGCAGGCACAGGTACTTCGGAGAGTATCTTGTTTATTATGTCCTGAGGCATGACACCTCTAATCCTGGGCTCAGGCTTGAGGATGATCCTGTGCGCCAGAGCAGGCATTGCAATGGCCTTTACGTCGTCGGGTGTTATGTAATCTCTCCCCTGAAGGACAGCTCTAGCCCTTGAGAGCTTAAAGAGCGCTAGTGAACCTCTGGGAGAGGCACCGACCACCACTCTCGGATCCTCCCTGGTCCTGTAGACGATCTCAACCATATACGTAAGCAGGTTGGGATCGGCCTTCACCTTCTCTACCACCTTCTGCATTCTTATGATCTTCTCCGGGTCCGTGATCACGTTCACGTCCACATCGTCCTTCTGCCTGAGCATTCTTCTGCGCAGGATCTCCACCTCGTCCTTCCTGCTTGGATACCCCATGGACATCTTCTGCATGAAACGGTCCACCTGAGCCTCAGGGAGGGGATATGTTCCTTCCTGCTCAATGGGGTTCTGGGTAGCCATCACAAGGAAGGGCTTGGGCAGTTTGTGGGTCACACCTTCGATGGAGACCTGTCTCTCCTGCATCGCCTCAAGCATCGCAGCCTGCGTTTTGGGCGGGGCTCTGTTTATCTCGTCTGCCAGGATTATGTTCGCAAAGATGGGGCCTGGTCTGAATTTGAATTCGTTGTCCTTCTCGTCGTAGATGTAGGTCCCTGTTATGTCCGTGGGCAGAAGATCGGGTGTAAACTGTATTCTGCGATACTTGCACCCCAGCGCCCTGGCGAACGTCATAACCATCAGCGATTTAGCAGTCCCGGGGAAATCCTCAAAGAGGATGTGCCCATCCGCCAGGATTGCCAGAATCACGTGTTCCAGGACATTCCTCTTTCCAATAATGGCCTTCTCCACCTCTCTTATGAGTGCGTTGCATGTGGCTGACACAGCTTTGATCTCCTTGAGCAGCTGGGGATCAGACGTTCTTCTGGCAGGGGCTGATGGCGCCGCCGGCGGGGCCTTTGGGGGGGCCGCCGGGGGTCTTGCACCGGGGGCTGCAGGAGGTGCAGCAGGTGTTCCCTGCGCAGGCGGTTTGCCGGGTGGCACAGTTGCTGTTTGTCTTACTTCCGGGCTCATTTCTCATCACCTTCTCCATAACCTCATTAACCTTCACATCCGGTCATTTTTGACGTGGAACCCCATATCCAGAGGGTCAACCACCTCCATCATAATGGCTGAATCTTTTTAATCTTTTCCATAAGCCTCTCCATATCCTCTGGTGAATATACCTTGTTCTCCTCTCTCAACAGCTCCTGGAGCTCAGGGTCTCTAATTGCGGAGAGTATCACCGATTTATTTAGGCTGGCGAACTCCTCGGTAGAGAGGCCCTTTACCAGTCTTATCTTCTCCTGCAAAGCGAGCCTCAACCTCATGGTCTGCACCCGTGCATCCCTTGGAAGGTTTCTCCTCTGGTGGAGTTCTGTAATGTTAAAGCGGTGTATCCAGCTTTCCTTCTCCCTCAGAGCGTATGTTATGGCCACGAAAAGCATCGTTAAGAACCCTATTAAAGAGCCCGCAAGGTAGGGGTCAGACGTTATGAATGCCGTTCTTCCCAGGGTTCCATACACCGTTTTAAGAGGCGGAGATGAGACAAAGTGCTTGCTCTCATCGATGAGCACCGTTACAGTCTCACCCTCAATGGGTGGGACCATATGGTAGATCAGGGTGAGCAGGAACCTCCAGTTGTCGTAGTCATATAATGGGTCCCCCATCTTTCTACCGTAGAGATCAGGTCTGTCTATTGTCCAATAATCAGGAGTGTTGTCCACGATGGTATTGGGGTCCTCTTCGTCCGCTTTTGATATTGTCCCCTCACCTCCAACTTCGCTGGCGATCTCCCTATCCTCGTCAATCAGGCCGTCACCGTCGTTGTCCTTGCCATCCCCCGTGGGGTCCTCCGGGTAGGTCACATCAAAGGTGATGTGGTTCATGGTGTAGAGATCGTTTATGAAAATAGACGGGTCGCTGATGAAAACTATAGACCCAAGATTGGGAAGCTCCTGCAGGGGATACTTTTTGACCTGCCCTTTAGGTTTTTCAAAATCAGGATTGGTATATACGCATTCACCCGTTTTTACATCCACCGCTCCGCTTCCGTCATCTGCAACGGGCACCTCAACTATCAGCTTGATTCTGTCGGAGGGATAGGCGGGCTTATCCACCATCTCCTCAGTAGACTCTGCAAGGGAGAGCTTTCCGTCGCCGTTCATATCCACGAATCCTCTCTCACTGCTCTGGGCGTAGACCCAGGCGTTCTGCAGAACGTACAATCCTGTCGGTCTATAAGAGATCAATTGAAAGCTCTCAAGGTCTTCATCTATGAGGCCATCTTCGTCGTCATCTAAACCGTTTAAGATCTCCTCGTTTATGAGGCCGTCATCATCGTCATCTAAAGGATCCTCGTCTATACCCTCATTAGTCTCATCCACGTATCCGTCGTTATCGTTGTCCTGCACATCGGTTGTGAGCACGTAGTTGTCCTGGTCGTTATCTATGCCGTCAAGTGGGTCCTCATCTATTACCCCGTCCCCGTCTTGGTCGTCGTCCATAACGCCATCGGCGCCTTCTATCCAGTTTTTATTGTACCTGTCAGAGGGAAGATGGGCTTCAATTATCGGGAAGCTGGAGTTCTTATCGAAGTTCTCATCGTAGAACTGGCCGCCGTAGAAGGTCACGCCAAATCTGCTGGCCAGGGCATTCGCATAGGTATAGTCATCTGCTATTATCGCATGCCCACCTCTTCTGACAAAATCTTCAATAGCCAGGATCTCAGAGCGGGTGTAGGGGCGCTCCACACCCACGCAGAGGTAAATCGTTGTTTTCGGATCCACCAGACCACCCATCAGAACGGTGGGGCTGGAAACAATTGTTTTGACTGTATAATCCGGGTTCTCATCACCGTTGGTATCTAGACTGCCCATATACTTCAGATCCTCATAGAAGGTGCTCAGATCGTCATAGTCGTTCCCAAAAGGTGATAGGTGGGATCTGTATGCGTAGTCCTTGTTCAGTACCAAAGCGCTCCCGTAATAGAGGTACGGTGCAATAATATATATTACCACTATGACAAATAGCAGGACCAGTGCCAGCAATCTCTTTTTCATCTTCATCTGGAACACCTCACTGTACTCCCCCTTCTGCTCCCTCTTTCAGTATGATCTCCGTCTCTGGAGCCTCCTCCTCGGATATAGCCAGCGCACCCACCGCCCCTATTTGACTGGGTTCGATCCTGTTAAGGCTTTCGGAGACCCTATTGATAGCCTCTATCGCCTTCTGCCTGTGCTCCTCTGTGATTAAGTGGTCGCTGTAGCGGGCTTCCTCTAGAATGTCGAGGAAGCGGTCCATGCTCTCGGCATCAATGGGCAGAGCTGCTCTCACGGCCTCCTCAAACTCTCTGAATGTGTCCGCCTTCCTTCTCAAGTAACCATACCTCTTAAGCCATTTTGTGAGGTCCTTGTATAGGTTGAAGATCTCCGCCTTGTATCTGCTTCCAACAATGAGTCTGTCCGTGCTTTTTCTGAGAAGCCTCTTCAGCTGTCTGCGCTTGAGCTCCTCCTCAAACTTTCTGTACGCTGCGATTATTGCCATTAAAGCAATAACAACGATGATCACAAGGAGAAGCAGGAACTGCTTGAGCGTGAAGGGGCCCACGCGCGGTACCGTTTTCGGTGGTGGTATTGGTGGGTGATAGGTGCCCGTTTCCGACTGCTGACTCTCCCGATAATACTTCATCCCAACGAAGGTTACATTTATCTTTATCGGTGTGTCCTCGGTGGCTGTGAACTCCGTACCATATGTCGTATCTCTCAGATTGCTTGTGAAATTGAAGGTGCATCTGCCCTGTGAGTCCGTATATCTCACAGTGGTGTTCACAAGGCTCTGGTAAGTTATCTGAAGGATCACTTTCCCATAGGCTATAGGCTGCCCTTTCTTACCTATCTCTACAGGGTTCCTCTCCAGGACCTTCACAGTAATGCGCATGGGGTTCTCAGGAGTTATCTCGTCCTGGTATATGTCAAAGAGGCCGTCGTCATCCCTATCATCCGGCTTTTCCAGAATCTCTATCACTGTGGCGGACCACACCTCCATTGTAACCCGCGCTTCGCTTCCCAAGTAGTTGGTATTCCCCCTGAAGACCACCTTTAACACCGCTGTGCCTACGGTGAGCTGGGTGGGGACTGTTCCCGTTATTGTGAAGGTGCCTTTGCTCTCCCCCTCCACCGCGGATGTGAATTCCGCCTTCCCCAGCTCGTATGTGGAGGTTCCCTGAAGGATGTAAGCCCTCACCTCAGCCCTCGGAACCGGTTTGTTTATTATCTTCCCCCGGTAGGTCTCAAGGACCTTACCCGAGACGGTTATGGGGTCGCCCCTAACCAGCATCTGAGGAAGACTCCCAGTGTCAATGACTATAGCCGTGCGGGCTGTAACATTATATATAACAGGCTGAGAGAACGCTGGCATATAAGCATCATTCGGATAGAACCTCACTCCGTTGGGGCCCTCGGGGAACTCCTGAGAGCCATCAAAGCGGGCGATGATTATGACACTCCCTACGCTCTGCTCCCGCGGTATGACCCAGTTGTCCAGTGTGAACTGCCCTGAACCGTCCGTTGTGGCATTGCCTATCTCCTCCCCGGGGTTCTTGTATATCTGGGTGATATCTACCTCGGCTTTCTGCCAATATATGTGGACCTTCCTCCCGGGGATCCCCCTCCCTGAATCGTCAAGGAGCATCCCTGTGATTACCGCCGTTTCGCCCTTTATCCCCGTGCCGCCCTGAAGGACTATCGTGGTTATGGATACCACTGAGAAGGGGTCCCCGTCGGTATCGGAGCACATACTGCCGTCATAATAGTTCACATATGGATTGGAAACAAAGGTGGCCAGTATCGGAACGGGGCCCAGTGGGTGCGTGGGCTCAATGTTGATGTCAAACACCACCTCCCCGTTGCTGTCTGTTGTGGCGGTCATGAACTTCTCGTAACCTGTTCTGTACCCCCACCAGAACCTTATCTCCTGCCCCGGCACTCCCCTGGGGAACGTGGGGGTTGAAAGCTCCTTGTCCAGAAGCTTGACCCTTATGTGAACCACATTCCAGCGGTGAATATCCCCCTGGGGATCCTGATAGGGTCTCCTAGTAATGTACACCTTCTCAACGTTCTCAGTGTCCTCCATCTCAAGCTCCACGGAGAGCTCCGTATGAGCTCTCACAATGTATGTGGTTGTGTTTGTGGACGGCAGATAGTAAGGCTGTCTTCCAGAGGTTGCCCTGGGTTTGAACTCAGCCCTCACGGGAACCTCCCCCAAAGGCTGTATAGACTTTATCAATATTGTAAAAGAGAAAGTACCGTTTTTATTTGTTATATACTGGGCCTGCATCTGCTCGTAATAAGATGTTCCCCGCTCGCCCCAGTAACCGTACACTATATACTTGTCAGAGAAGGTCTCCTCCCCTATAACCAGCTTGGGACCTTCCCTCACGCGGTCCAGGTGATACTTCCAGTAATCGACGACACTTCCGTTGATCGTTATCTGATAGGTCCTGTAGACCCACGTCTCCTCCCCCGAAGCCTCGAAGAGTATCATGGTCGGCCTTTTCACATAAACTGTAACCGTGACATTTGCAGGCTTGTAATACATGTTCGTAGCAGGGTTGTAAGTGGACTGGAAATCTATCATGACGGTGTGGGGTCCAGCCTCAATGGTGAGCGGGACCACGAATTCCGTGGAATAATAGGCTCGGGGGTCCGTTCCTCCACGACTCTCTGTTAGGATGTCGGTATAGTACTGTCCGTCAAAGAAGAGCTTCAAGGTCTTCTGGCCCATGAAGGTCTCCGGGACAGATTTATCTTCAATGTAGCCGGAGACATTGAAGCTGTGCCCCACAACAACGTAGGTGTGATCCACGTTGGCGCTTAGCTCAATGTTGTGCCAGATGGAGATGAAGAGCCTCTTCTCAAATGGCCTGCGGGCAATGAATGCAAAGGGGTCCTCGTCTATCAGGCCATCGTCGTCGTCGTCATAACCATAGCCCACCCCTGGCACTTCCTGGTAATACGCCTCCTCGTCAACGGATCCGTCGTTGTCATCGTCCACCCCTATTGCTTTGCCCGCCAGATGCTCCACGTCATATTCAGTCAGGTTGTACATGTCTAGGCCGTTTATTGTCCATTGACCCGGGAAGATTATCCTGAGCTCCTTGGCCCCCACCACGGTATCGTTGGCAGTGATGTTGAATGAGAAGGCACCGCCAGTTTGGTTGTTGTCAGGGTCGTCATATTGGGTCTGGACGGCAGTCTCATAAACGAAGGGAGAGGCGTCGTCCCATATAATCTTGATCCACGCCCCTTCAACTGGCATCTCCCCCGATTCTCTGGCCTCGTTGGAGTTGTTGTCCTCATAAAGAATTCCCTCCACCTGAAAAGTCTCCCCGTAATCCACGTTCAGGGGCCATTTGGTTATCTGGAAAAAGACCGATGTATTAACGGCCACTATCCTAGCCCCCTGCCTTCCATCGTCCACAAGGGGCTTGATATTCTCCTCAGAGGGGAGCGATGATGATGAATGGACTATCCCCTCCTTAACGATCCTCCCCTCAGGGATCAGAACGCTCCCCGGGGTCACAGGCTCAGCGATGGGAGAGCTGTTGCCTGCCACCAAAGGGAGGGATGGAACCGCTAAAAGCACCATCAAAACGAGCACGTAGACGTTTCTCATACTACTCCTCCAGGACACGTTTGTTTTTCCACCCGACGCCGTAATCTGGGAGTTGCCCAGGGGGGCGGTTGGATTAATACGGAGTCTGTATAAATATCTTTCGTCAGCGTCTTTCTTTCCAGCCGGTCCAGTGTAGTCTTTCCTCTTCTGCATGTGCACCACTCCTAAGCTCCATAGCGTCATCATGCCTGCCAGGGAAGGGCATGCTCACAGGAGCTCACAGACACGACGCCTTGTTCTTATGTCCATTTTAGTGGCAGTTTATTATAAAGGTATTTGTCAGATGTGCATAAAGAGAGTATAGGCGAGGGCCGCCGCGAGAACGGTGATGTGGATGGATACCAGGTTGACCCCATTATTCCCCAGGATGCCCCTTCTCTGAAGTGTTGCACCCAGCACGCTGTCTATCTGACTGTTGACCCAAGCGAATAACAGTATAAGAGCGATAACAGTGTTGTCAAAAGGGAGCGTGTGTTTTTCTATATCCAGAGTACTGGAGGAGAGGAGAAGGAGGCCGGGAATGGCCACGAGGAGTGCTCCGAGAAGCGCCGATAACTGTCCAAGCCAGGATACGCCTCCGTCTGTCCCCGGGGGGACCCTGCGGGAAGGCTCTGTAATCAGATAGACCTTATCGCTTAAGACTCCAATTTCCGATGCGAAGGAGTCGGCAGCGGCCGAGGCAACCGCCACAATGAAGAGAAAAGAAGCCAGCCCCGGGGAGAGCCCCTCAAGGGGATCATAGAGCACAGCCACTAAGGTGGCTACTACACCGTTGGAGAGAACGTTTTTGAGGCCTCTCTCCCCTCTCAAGCCCTCACCTAGACCTCTTCCCCGTTTATAGTCGTATTTCCAGACAGTGACCAGATAGGTGAGGAAGAGGAAGATGAGGAGCACCATAAAGAAGAAGACGTCGGTGAAAAGTATTATCAAAAGCCCCATGAAAAATGCAGAAAGAGAGCCGTAGAGGTTCAGCACTCCTGCCAGATACACATAGAGGGCCATCAATCCGCACAGGGCGAAAGCGATTTTGATCATGAGGGGATCCGTTTCAATGGTCATGGATGTCGGGGGGGAATAAGTAAATCTCTATAAAGGTATTTGGTCTATGGTAGATAGGATGGAAGAAGACGAATACGATCTGACAAAGAGGTTGAAAGAGGCGGAGTGGATAGATCTGGGTGGAAGCGAGGTGGTTGAGAGGACCGGGGACGAGAAGAGGGTAGAGATAGAGGAGATGCCCGTTAAGGTGATAGAGCTAGATAGCGTCACGGAGACCGTGGGTTACGAAGGTGATGAAGAGTTCGAACCCAAGAAACCTAAGAGGATTAAAAAGGTGGAGGTTGACCCCTGGGTAGACTACAAAAGGAACTTTTCCGAATACAGATTCTTCTGTACCAAATGTCTGAGCACAGGAGTCTGCCAGAGGTGCGGAGGAAGAGGCAGGGTGAAACTCATCCTGAAGTGCCCGGACTGCGGCGGAAGCGGGAAGTGTTCCCACTGCAACGAGGAGTACAAGATAGAGTGCCCCTCCTGTGGCGCGGAGATGTCCAGGTTCGCAGATACCTGTTACAGCTGCGGGAGGACCAACTACTGCCCCGTGTGTAACGCCAGACTCCCCTTCGCTGCCACGAGATGCCCCTCCTGCGGGATGACATTTCGCTGCAGGGTCTGCGGCTCCTCTATCGCCCCCGGGATGCATACCCACTGCCCCCACTGCGGACAGAAGTTCACACCCGTGAGGAAAAGGTTAAAATAGCCTTCCCAAATTGCCCACAGAAAATCGGCTGGTGGTGGAAAAGTGGTACTCCCCATGAACATGCTTCAGAAATCGCTGGAGAAGAAGGTGACAGTGGTGCTCAAGGATTCCAGGATCCTAGAAGGGGTTCTGAAGGGCTTTGATGAATATATGAACATGGTACTGCAGGATGCTAAAGAGATGAAGGGCGATGAAGAAAGACTGCTGGGAACCCTCATCCTGAGGGGGAACAACGTGGTCTCCATATACCCTTCGGATGCGATAACCTACACCGCTCCCCCCGGGGAGAGCGGTGAAGCAGAGGATGGGGGGAATGGGGAGGAAGAAGAGGATTAACCGTGCCCGAGTGGGGTAGCTTGGATATCCTGAAAGCCTGCGGAGTTTTCGACCCGGGTTCGAATCCCGGCTCGGGCACTCATTATTGTTCAATTGACTTCTAAGCAACGTAAAGGGATTCGAACCCGAAGGGCTTCCGCACTTCCTGAGATTTTCAAGCGACGAAAAGGAAGTGCGGAAGTAAGATGAAACCGTCCTAAACAGCCCTCCTAGAGGAGGTTTCATCGCAATTCGAATCCTGGTACCCGCACCAAATTACTCACGTCGCTTTTACATCGTTCTCGTAATTTGGTGCTTTACATTACTTGTAAGACGGTGAAAGGCTGGTAGGTTGGTTGGAGCTTTCACCTGGCGTTGGAGGATGGATTACCGTCTATGGTAGTCATCCTCCAACATCCCGGCTCGGGCACTCATTATCAAAGCGGTGAAAGAGTTTTGAGAGAGGAAGGGAGGGGATCTGGCCTTCACCATGCCGATAAATCATATTTATATTTAACCCGCAGAATCCCAATAGAAATGTAATGAAAAACCGTCCAAAAGCAACATTCTATAGGAAAGACTTATATAACCATCCTATTATTGTAAGGGCCGGTGCTGTTTGAAGGCACCGGAGGACGAAACCATGAAGTGGAAAAGAAATGCGAAAGATGGTGTGAGCCCCGTCATCGCCGTGATTCTAATGGTAGCAATCACGGTAGTGTTGGCGGGTGTAGTGGTTCTGTGGGTAACAAGGCTGTCAAAGACAGAGGAAGAAGCGCCGGAGATTCTTAAATTGGATGTCTCAATATACGTGACCGATAGTGGAGCGTACATGACCATCGATAACAATGGCGGCGGTAATATAAAATGGACGAACTACAAAATAACCATCGACGGGACGCCAATAAAAGTGGAAGATAGCAGTAATAATATATACTGGGAGAATGGACTCTGTAAAGGGTCAAACGAAACAAATGTAGGCGAAAGAGAGACGCTCATGTCCATAACCGACCCGAGTATAACATCTAGTGATGTCGGTGACACATTAACAGTGAAAATTATAAATATCAAAACCCAAGATGTCGTCTGGGAGAGAGAGATTGTTGTTCAGAGTGCATAATCGGGAGACCTCTCTCCTTCTTTTTTCTTTTTTTGTTTTTTACCTCTTCTTTGTGTTTTTGGGATTATATTGGAATGCTCCAATGACATTCTGCTACCTCCTGCCTCACTTTCTGCTTTAACGTAAACGGTTCTGTCTATGGCTTATAGTGCTCAAGGGATTTTATTCTCTGACTGACAAAATTAAACTCCGGTGTTTGCTATCTCCCTATGGGCAGTGAAGGAGGGTGGAAGGGCGCGTAGAATAACCTATCGGGGACATACAATAAACAACGATGGTAAGGACAGCGGTTATGTCACATTTACTGTGCCCGGCTCCACAGTTGACTAGCCTTAGATATGAGAGGTGGGCACCCCAGTACAAACCGGACTGACACTCAAAAACACTCACACAAAAATGGGGGAACTGCCTCATCACACGCTCTTTTTTTATTTTTCTTCAAACATCTCTTCAGCAACTTCTTCTAAGGTTTCTTCTATATCTTCTGTAAGTGGCTTCTTTCTTTCCCCCTCTCTTCCCTCCTTCCCCGGGGTTTTGCCACTTTTAATCTCTTTGAAATCTTTGGATTTCAGATCTTTTCCAGGCCCCGGGAGAGCCTCCCGGGCCCATCCACTTATGAGAGGCCTTCCGTGAGGTCTTCTCTCCCACCAGATAGTGACTCCCACAAGGACCACTATGAGTATTATGACTATTATAAGCAGCTCCCAGGAGAGTGACCCAACCCCCCCGGGGATTCCCCCCTCCCCCGGGGAAATAACGAGCTCTATCTCCACCTCGTCGGTTGCGTTGAAGGGGTCCCTGAAGATTATCACCAGGATTCTGTTTCCTTTCATTCCCCGGGGCACGGTGAAGATTACCGTATCGTTCTCTACCACCATGTCCTTCACATCCCTGAAGTCACCTATGACCTCCCATGTCAAGGGATCTCCATCGGGGTCCTCTATGTTAATGGGTATTCTTACCCTCTCCCCCGCCCTCACCTCAACCCTACCAGGAGACTCTGCCCTTGGGGGATCATTTACGTTCTTCACTTCAAGGACTATGGTGGAGGTGGTGTTGTTAACCCCATCTGAGACCACAAGGGTGAAGAGGCTGACCCCAACAAGGTCATTCCCCGGGGTGATGTTGAGCTGAAGCAGCCCCCTCTCCACCCAGCGATAATTGAAGGGACCCTTCACTATGGCCTCAAGCTCCTCTGAATCTGGGTCCTTGACTGTCACGTTGAAAACGGTGTACCTGCCCTGGACCGTGGTGATGTTTATGAACTCGCTCAAGGAGGGGGGGTCATTCACCCCCTTAACCAGGACGGTGAAGATGTAGGTATACTCAGAAGCGCCGTCGCTGGCGGTGACCCGGACCCTCTCATTTCCGTAGAAGTCCTCCGCAGGTATCAGGTCCAGAAAATGCCCGTCCACGATCTCGCACGCTATCCCTCCGCTCTCGGAGGTGGCAGTGAAGTGGACAGGCTCTGGATAGCTGTCCGGATCCAATGTATAGAGGCTCAAATTTATAGGCGATGCCACCTCTGAAAGCGGTGTGTCCTCCCAGAGCACCTGAGAGGGGATTCCCCCAATCCTCACCGGTTCGTTTGCCCTGAAGGTTATGTTGAAGCGGTTGTTCACCTCGCTGGACTCCAGGACCTCTCCGGTATAGTCAAGAACCACCTCAACCCTGTTCAGACCTTCAGTAGCTACGAAGTAGAGACTTATATTGTAGCTTTCGCCTCCCCGGAGGGAGGGGAGGTAACGGTCGGTAACATCCACCACCCTCCCGCTGGAGTCGTAAAGCCATGCCCTGACGATGGTCCCTGGGGAGGGATACGTGCCACCGTTCATACATGTGAAGTTAAGATAGAACCTTGCGCCCCTTGTGGGGATGGCGGGATATATCTCCACATCCCCTAAGGGAGCAAGATCCACCCTTGAGGTGATGGCGATCTTTCCCTGGAATGGTATGAAGTTGTGGGCGGTCACAGTTAGGTTTACCTCGTAGAGACCCCTGGGCCTCAGCTGAAAACTCACATATCCATCTTCGCCGCTTCTTCCCCTTAGGTAGAGCTCACCCCCGAAAATCACAACCGTAGCCCCTTCAACCGGCTCTCCCCCCTCATCCATGATCCTTATCTCCAGCTTCTGATCTTCCACGTGCCAGAGGGGAGGATGGGAGATGTTGAAGTTTTTGGGGCTTGAGGTGTACACCGGCACCTCAGGATCACCCAGGAGGTTGTAGGCAAGGATGTCTGTTCTGTACATCCTAAAATCGCTCTGGTTCTGATAGGGGTTCTGTGGTTCCCAAACGTGATTTTCATACGCCTCTTTTAGAAGATAGAGGGCCTCCCCTGGTCTGAAGTGGCCTGAATAGAATATTCTGAAGAAGTTCTCAAATAGCCACCAGTTCCCGTAGGAGCTGCGGTTCACGAAGAACTCCCCGCGGTAGGTGTCAGCTGTGGCACCTATCAGGCCTATGACTCCACCGGTGGGGGCCACAACGAGTTTCTCAAAGTTCGTGTCGTCCTCCTCCTGGAAGCGGCCAGAGGCGCAGGAGGAGGTGTAGAGCAGGGGGAGTTTATCTCCGTTGGAGAGGGTGAGAGGGTCGCTGTATTCCATATAAAGCTCGTAGTCGGACCAGAGGGGCTGAAATCCGCCGGAGAGCCCCTTGTAATCAACCAGCCCCTCCCCAGTGGATAGGCCGTGAGAGACCGTTCCCACAACGGAAAAGCCCGTCTCCCAGTACTCCATAAATGTCGTTCTGTTCAGTATGTCTTCCGCTGGAGTGTAGCCCCCACCAAGCATCCTCTCGTAATCGTAGAGAAGAAAGGGCACAACCTCTGGGGGAACCCACTGAAGACAGCGCTGGAGGGCCTCGTAGCCGTTGTCCTTGTAGTCGTTGTAGCCTTCATCTATGGGTGTTGAGAGGTCATCAAGCACGTTGGGCCTGTCCATGAGGGCTCCAGCGAACAAAGCTGTTGCCGCCCACATCCCGGGGGGTGGGTCCCTCTCGTACCTCAATATCTTCTGGACTGCACCCTCAGCTTCAGTCAGGTTGCTCACCGGCAACCTCCCCACGTAGAGGTCAGCGCCGAAGTCCTGTTCGCCCTCCTCCCCATATACCCCGTCCCCGTCGAGGTCCCAGCTGGAGTCAAGGCCGGCGTAGTAGTAGTCAGAAATGACGGTATCCTCCTCAAGATTTGAGCCCTCCTGGTATGTCCAGTTCACATAGAGGCGGCGGCAGGGGATGATCTCGCTGTCTCCTCCCAGGAGAAGCCACGTGAGAGAAGGGCTTCTCTCCTTCAGATCCCTGAGGAAGTTGTGTATCCTCTCCGGCTCATCCCTTCCATCGTATGATGACAACACCCCACCCTCCCCGTCAAGAAGAAATATCTGGGCGGGCACTCCTTTTGAGGTCTTCCACTCCGCAAGAGGGCGGAAGGCCTCCGCCAGATCCGACGTTGTCAGGATGGCGTAGGCAAGGTCATCCCTCACATCCTCCAGAACACCTCCTGAGACCTCACCCAAAGCGGGCGGAGCGGGATGAAGGTACAGCAGTGGTCCCAATAACGTGAGAACCACGAAAGACGTCAGGGTCTTCATCGGGCTTAAAAAGTGCTCTCTATTAGATATACTTTTTGAGCACAGAAGTATTTTTGGGTCTGCGCAGGGATTTTGAGGGTAAGGTTTAATATCAGGTGGGATAATAATACCTTTAACCCGGTGAGAAGATGTCCACTGAAAAGGAAAGTGAAAATCAGAGCAACGTGACGCAGAGGAAGAGGCCATCTCTTCTTTTCATAAACCCATTCAGAAGTATGGGTCGGCCGGTTAGGGTGCCAAAACCAGAGGCCCTAGGTGAGCTCAAGGAGGAGATAAAAGAGCACCAGCGCCTCTATGAGATAAGCAAGAAGCGCCTAAAAGGCCTGAGAATAGTAACCCCACCTCCTGTGGATGAGAACATCTGGGAGGTAGTAGAACCCCTCACCCCCATCCGGTGGGGGTACTCCTACGTGAGAATTCTTCGCAACCGTAAGACGAAAGAGTACTTCTACGAGGTCATAGAACCCCCTCTCAACCCCCGGGAGAAGAAGATACTCTCCTTCCTCTACGAGAGCTTCATAGACAGGGTGGAGATAGACAGGGAGGAGGATGTCGTAAAGAGCGAGGAGATCATTCGGGAGAAGATGAAGGAGTTCTTAGATGAAGCGCAGATAAAGATAGAGAAGATAAGCTTTGAGAAGATCTTTTACCATCTCAGAAACGAGCTTCTCGGGTTCGGCAAGATCCAGATTCTTATGGACGATAAGCAGCTTGAGGACATCTCCTGTGACGGTGTGAACATACCCATATATGTCTTTCACAGGAAATACAAGAACGTAAGGACGAACCTCAGGTTCACAGAGGAAGAAGATCTGGACAATTTCGTACTCAACCTGGCCCAGAGGTCGGGGAAGTCCATATCCCTGGCCAACCCCATCCTAGATGCCACCCTCCCCGACGGCTCCCGTCTCAACGCCACTTACGGTAGCGAGATAACCACCAGGGGATCCTCATTCACCATAAGGAAGTTCCGCGAGGACCCCTTGACCGTAGTGAACCTGATCCTGTTCAAGACCCTCTCTCCGGAGATGGCAGCACACCTGTGGCTTGCCGTTCAGTACGGCGATTCCATCATGATCTCCGGCGGAACTGCCTCAGGGAAGACCACCACAATGAATGCCATATCCCACTTCATACCCCCCTCTTCAAAGGTTATAACCATTGAGGACACAAGGGAGATACAGCTCCCACACGAGAACTGGATAGCAGGGCTCACAAGGGAGAGGAAGGGTGACCAGGTCGGGACAAGCATTGACATGTACACCCTTCTGGTGGCCGCCTTGAGGCAGAGGCCAGAGTACATGATAGTAGGTGAGGTGAGGGGGAGGGAAACCATGGCGGTCTTCCAGGCCATGGCCACCGGTCAGGTCTGCTATGCCACCATACACGCCGATTCCGTTGCTTCCATCGTCCACCGCCTTGAGAACCCCCCCATAAACATCCCTCGTATCCTCATCCTGGGGCTTAATTTAATCGTTCTGCAGGCGCAGGTCCGAGTGAGGAACCGCCGCACAAGAAGGATAAAGGAGCTCACCGAAATCATCGGGATAGAGCCCGTCACCAATGAGATCGTCTCAAACGTTGTCTACCGCTGGAACCCCGCAAAGGACGATTTCAGGTTCTCAGGACACAGCAGGCTCTATGAGAAGATCATGGACATAGAGAACATGACCACCGTTGAGATTTTAGGTGAGGTGAAGAGGAGGGCGGAGGTCTTGAGGTGGATGGCCTACAAAGGATATACGGACTACCGTCAGGTGGCGCAGGTGGTGAACGAATACTACCGCGACCCCGAAGGGCTCTGGAGTAGAATGTACAAAGAACTGCCCGAGCTCAGGGCAAAAAGGCCGGATCTGAAATACATTGAACCCGGATGATTCAGGTGATGATCCTCACACCTTCAACTACAAACTCGGGTGTTGATAGGCCTACGGCCGTAAGACTTCCTGGGACTTCCTTCCTTTTACCTCCAAGACAGCATATGTTCTTCATGAGCTCCTTCATGTTGCCCGCCAGCATAAGGGGCTTAACCGGATATTTTACTTCACCGTCCTTCACGTAAAGGAGGTTTGACGAGGAGACGGAAAAGTCCCCTGAGGAGGCATTTGAAGTATGGGCCCCCAGGATGTAGTGTACGTATATGGCCTCGCCGGCCTCCTTAAGGGGGTCATCCACCCGGTCTTTGCTGTCTATGTAGAGCCTGCGGGCTATGGTGGTGGGCGGGTGGTGGTAGTTTCTAGTGGTGGACATCCTCTCAGCCCTCATAGCTGAAGAGGTGGGTTCAGCCCCGGCCTCCGCAGCGGAGGAGAGTGTATAGAGGTAGCCCTCAAGTACTCCCGCCTTCACAAGGGGGGTTCTGCCGGAGGGTACTCCCTCATCGTCCATGGTGGAGGAGTTGACACCTTCCCTCGCAAGAGGGTCCTCATATATGCTGATGGTCTCGCCCATGATCTGGTCCCCGAGGTTCACCCCCCCAGCAGGGGAGTAGAAAGAATCCCCTTTAAAGGCCTTATCGCCGTAGAGAGAGGGGGCAAGGAGGAACTCAAAGAGGGACCCTATGGCCTCCTGGCGGAAGATCACCTTCTTGGGAACCCTCTCCAAAGGTTTCGGGTTCGCCCCGGCCACTGCGTACTCGGCTGCCCTGCGGCCAACACCGCTCACATCTGCTGGCAGGAAACGCACCACCTGAGTGTCATATCCGGGGGAGATAAGGCCACTGCCATAGGGATATGTGGCGGAGAGATAAACACCCAGCCTTGTTGACACCTCATGCCTGGAGAGTCCCTCCGTGGTGGAGATGGCTATTAGATCCTCCCCCCAGTAGAGTCCCCCTGAGGCTACAGTAACCTTCTCGCTTACCTCCTTTGCGGAGGATATAACCTCCTCTGCTATCTCAAAGCCCTCGCGCATCTCAAGGGTAGCGATGCGCTGGTCGTGGAAGTAATCCTCTCGTAAGTACTTCCCGGGGCTAGCGAAGTTTATGGGGCTCTCAGGGAGGTGTCTGGTGACAGAAAGTGCTCTTTCAATCAGACCCTCTATATTCTCTGTCCTGTTGGTGTAGGAGAATCCCATCCTGCCCCCCTTCAAAACCCGAAGGGCTATTCCGAAGGTCTCAGTCACGCTGGTGAACTTCATGCTGTCCCTCTCCAGCTGAATCCCCGCCATCCTCTCCCGCATGGCGAAGACCTCTGCACCATCGGCCCCTCTGCTCCTGCACATCTCCACAATGGATTCGCACAGTGACACGAGCTCCTCTCCCCTCTCCTTCATGGTCATCAGCCCTCACCTCCCACGTAAATCTTTTTTATCCTCATATGCGGGCCACCGTCTCCCACGGGAACCAACTGGCCTTTCCCGCAGAAACCCGGACTTCCCAGGCGGCTCTCCTTCTCAAGAGCGTCTATCAGTTTTAATGTCTCAAGGATAGACCCAGAGAGGGAGACGTCCTTCAGCGGCTTTGTAATCTCTCCCTTTTCCACAAGGTATGCCTCCTGAGCATTGAATTGGAAGGTGCCTCTGGCGGGATCCACCTGTCCTCCCCGGGTCCCCTTAGCATAGATCCCCAGCTTTATGTCCTCTATGAGCTCCTCAAAGGTGTGCTCTCCCCCTAGGAGTATCGTGTTGCTCATCCTGACAAGGGGCTTTACATGACCCGATTCGGCCCTTGCGCCTCCGTTGGGCTCCATACCCATCATACCAGCGGTCTCCCGGGTGTGTATAAACTCCCTCAGAATCCCCTTCTCTATCAGAGCCTTTCTCCTGCCCCTTACACCCTCATCGTCAAAGGTGAAGCTTCCGAAGGCCCCGGGGATCGAGGGGTCGTCTATTATAGTCACTATCTCGCTTCCCAGCATCTCTCCCAGTCTTCCCTCAAGGACCGACTCTCCCTCAAGCACTGTATCCGCCTCTGTAGCGTGACCGATCGCCTCGTGGACGAATACACCAGTGAGCTCGGGGTCAGTCACTACGGGGAGCTCCCCGGAAGGTGCAGGTCCGGCCTTAAGCAGTCTTCTTGCTATCTCAGCGGCTTCCCTTCCAGCGCTCTCAGGATCCCTCTCCCTGAAGGTCTCGAAGCCCCTGGTGCTTCCTATACGGGTGCGATAGCCCATCAGCCTGCCCCCGTCTCCAGCGGTTATGTTCGCCTGCAGAAGAACCCGGGGGATCTCCTGTACGACTTCAGTCCCTTCAGAGTTTACGATCTCCGTTCTCATCCACCCGTCGCTGTAGGAGGTGGAGACGTTCCTTATCAGTCCGCCCTCTACTATGGCGGTGTTCATTCTCTTTACTATGTCTATTTTCTCCTCAATATCAACGTCTCTGGGGTCCACTTTAGGTCGGTAGACAATGTAGGCCCTCTCCCAGCGGACCTCAGCAAGATTCACCCTTCTCTTCAGGTGCACGGAGCTGCTCTCAGCTAGCCTCACCGCTGTTCGAAAGGCCTCTTTGAGGACCTCTTTGGTGGGCTGGGCTCCTGCGAAGAAACCCCAGGCCCCCCGGGAGATGACCCTCACAGAGAAGGTCTCCTCAACGCCGGAGAGGACCTTCTTGACCTCTCCCATGCGCACTTCAACGTTCGTGGTCTCGGCCCTGTTGATCCGAAAATCCCAGAACTCAACGTCAAACTTCTCGGCAACCCTTCGGAGTTTGTCTTCCAAATCGCTCCCTCCTCCCGTTGGTAATGTGAAAAGCGTAAAAATGATTTCAGATATAAATTCTTCCGAAAAATTATTTGCAGTGAGTATCATCTGTCATGTCTGTAAGTGTGGGTGATCAGATGTCGCGCCGCCGCCTTGCAATGGTTGCAACAGTTCTTCTTCTCCTCCTACCTCCCATTCTTGAGGGCGTCCAGAGGACGCCCCATGAGGCGGGAGGCCTTGAAGGAGTCCCTCTGGAGGTCTCCTCTTATACAGTGATGGATAGAGTTGTGGAGGCTTCAGGGACCACAGCTGTGAGGATCAAGCTCACGGAGGAGGGGGCAGAGCTCCTGAGCCCCACCCCAGTGGACCTCACTATGGCCCCGGGGAAGCTGAGGGAGGCGCTGGAGAGGCTCCCCGGTTGGCTCCGCAAGGATACCTTCAACTCCCTCTATGAGCTTCTATCGGAGGAGAGCTTCCCCTCCCCCCTCTCCGTTGAGAGCCAGGATCTGAACTCCGACGGAAGGGAAGACCTCCTAATAGGCGGCCAAGGAGGCTACAGGGCTTATCTCAATGTGGGTGGAGTCTCCCCGCCACGCTTCGTGGAAACCCTCCCCCCTACCCCTGTTATGT
>Ga0164310_10000278_pt1 | contig 26502 bp, 28 predicted proteins | sample GuaBasSedimGuay1_FD_121795 | JGI IMG/M metagenome (GOLD analysis project Ga0164310, IMG submission 121795) | Subseafloor sediment microbial communities from Guaymas Basin, Gulf of California, Mexico - Guay1, Core 4569-9, 0-3 cm | ecosystem: Environmental > Aquatic > Marine > Hydrothermal vents... | reverse complement strand
TCTAATTCTATTCGACAAAGCTGAGCTATGTGTTTAACTACTTCTTTAGTTATACCCATATCTTTTTTAGGAAATATTACCATTTAAATCTAAAAAAGTCAAAAAAATATTAAATTTTCAGGGGGGGGTTGATTTTTAAGAAAAAAATATTTTATACTTTTTAAAAGAAGGCTGGGTATAGAAAAAGTAAACGCTTTCAGAAATGGAAATTATTATTTTATCGTTAATATTTTTTCTGGAAACTGCGGGACTTATCTATACTAAGATTAATTTGAACCTCAAAAATAAGGAATTGGAAAAAGCTAAAACCTTTCTTAAGGAATATTCCTTCATAGATTCTTTAACCGGAGCTTATAATTGTCGCTATTTCTTTAAACGAGTTAAAGAAACTATATTGAACGCTCAAAGGAATAATTTCTCTGTATCTTTAGTAAAGTTAGATATAGACCTGTTTAAAAATATAAATAAAATTTACGGGCCCCTAAAGGGAGACCAAATCTTAAAGGAATTCTCAAGATTCTTAAAGGAAAACTTGAGAAGTTCAGACATAATCAGTCGTTTAGAAGACGATGAATTTGGAATAATCTGCCCTTATACTGATAAAGAAAGAGCCTTAAATCTTTTAAGCCGAATTCAAGAAAAATTAAAATTTAATTCCTTTGGCCAAGAAAAGATTAATCTTCAGATAAATATAGGCGTGGCAACCTTTCCTGAAGATGGCTCATCAGTTGAAAGTCTTCTATCCCTCTTAGATAGATGCCTGGAGTATTCCAAGATAAAGAAGGGCAAAATTATTACCGTCCAAAACCTTAAAAAGAACTCTTATGAAGTAGTTTTAGAGAGGAAGAAAGATTTACACTACTTGAAAGAAAAACTCCAAGACTTAAAGAGTCTTTTGGAAAAAACTACTTTAGAAGCGATAATAGCTTTTGCCAGGGCGATAAAAGCTAAAGACTTATATACCGCTGAGCATACAGAAAGAACAGTTAAAATAGCAGTAAATATTGCCCGGGAGTTAGGTTTAGATGATTCTCAGGTAGAAGTAGTAAGATATGCTTCTCTGCTTCATGATTTAGGTAAGGTGGGTATCCGTGAAGTTATCTTAAAAAAGCCTCAAAAATTAACTCCTGAAGAATTCGAGGAAGTAAAAAAACACCCGATTATTGGAGCTGAAATTCTAAGACCTTTACATTCTCTTATTCAGCTCATCCCGGCAATTCTTTACCACCACGAGAGAATAGATGGAAAAGGCTATCCCTACGGACTAAAAGATAATCAAATCCCTCTGGAGGCAAAAATTGTAGCATTAGCGGATTCTTTCCAAGCTTTAACTTCGGATAGACCTTACCGGCCTGCTTATACTATAAGTCAAGCTCAAAAAATCATAGAAGAAGAAACAGGTTCTCACTTTGACCCCAAGGTAGCAAAAGCCTTCCAAAAAGTCCTTCTCAAAGAAGAATTATTCTTGTAGGTAATTATAAATTTCTACCAATACTTTAAGGTCTATTTCTTCAGGTCGGTAAGAACAAATTTTCCTATCCTCAAGAAAATCCTTAATTTCCTTTTTCTTATCCCGATAAAGTTCTTTGAGGATATTGATTATTTTTTTTCTCCTCTGTTGAAATATTTTTCTAAGGAAATCTAAGAACATTTTTTCCTGGCTTTCTTCAAGGGATAATTCAGAATGAGCGGAAAAATCTATCTTTACTAAGGCCGATGATACTTTAGGTTGAGGGAAAAAACAGCTTTGAGGAATATTAAAAAGAATTTTGGCCTCAGCATAAAACTTTAAAAAACAGGTTAAAAAACTATAAGATTTAGAACCTACTTTAGCAGTAAGTTTTTGAGCAAATTCTTTTTGAAAAGTTAAGTAAGCTCTTGGTATTCTCTTCCTATTTTTAATTAAAAACTCTATAATCTGGAAGCTTAAATGATAAGGGATATTTCCTGCCACAATCAATTTTTTTTCAGAAAGTTTTAAATTCCTTATATCCCCACAAAAGACTTCCAGAAAATCTACAGCCTTAAACCTCTCTTTAAGTATTCTACAAAGATAAAGGTCTATCTCTACACAGATAATTTTTCTTTTTTTACCTATCAGAAACTGAGTAAGTTCTCCTCGGCCTGCTCCTATCTCTAAGAGAGTTTCGTCTTCTTTTACATCTACTGAATCAGCTATTTTTTTTAAATATTTTTTATTTAGAAGAAAATACTGACTTAAATACTTCTTAGGCTTCATTACAACTGAGGCTCAGAGCTAATTTTACAGCTTTCTGCATAGGTTGAGAATTAATTAAATTAGGTTTATCTACTAAATCAAAAGCTGGCCCATGAGCCGGAGAAGTTCTTATGAAAGGAAGGCCTAAGGTAAGATTAACTCCCTGAGAAAATTCTAAAGTCTTAAAAGGAATCATTCCCTGGTCATGATAAAGAGCTAAAATAGCTGAAAAATTGTTATTCAGGGCTTCTCTAAAAATAGTATCTGCTGGATAAGGACCAACCAATTCTAAATTTTTATTCTTAAACTTCTTCTTTACTCTCACTAAGAGTTTTTCTTCCCTTTCTAAAAAGGTATTTATCCCGGCATGAGGATTTAAGCCACAAAGAGCTATTTTAACTTTTTTAAGTTTAAATAGTTTTTTAAGATTTACGAAGAGTAAGTTTATATTCTGATACAAATCTCTATAATTTAAAGCTTCAGGAACCTTTCTTAAGGGTATATGCCGGGTTAAGATAACTATGCGTAACTTATTGCCTACCATAAACATAGAAAAATTTTTAACTTTAAATTTTTTAGCTAAATATTCAGTATGGCCTTGAAAATCAGGTTTTATTAGTTTTATAGCTTCTTTAGAAACAGGAGCGGTTACCAAAGAAAACCCTTTTTCTTTTTTTAGGAAATCTACAGCTACTTCTAAATACTGGAGGGCTAACTGCCCCGAATATCTGTTAGGATAACCTTTCTTAATCCTTCCTGAATATTTAGTCTTAACTTCTATCAATTCAATCTTATTGGCTATTTTAGAAAACCCTTTAATCTTACCTAAAATACTCTCTGTGCCAATAATTTTAAAATCTATCTTTTTAGAGAGTAAATCTTTAAGAGCCGTTATAGTAATAAAAGGGCCTATACCTGCTGGGTCGCCGGCAGTAATTAGAACCTTCTTCATCTTTTCAGTATCTTTTAATCAAAGCTTTCTCTTTTAAACTATTCAGCCAAAGGTTAAGTTTTTTCTGAAATTTTTCCTGGTAAAGTTTTTCCCAAATTTTTTCTTTTACTTCTTCTAAAGAGGGTGTTTGAGAAGGATTCTTTTTATTGATAATAAATATCATAAATTCTCCTTCTATTTGTAAGGGGGAAGATATTTCCCCCTCCTTTAGTTCAAAAAGCTCCTTTAGTTCAGCCCTCGCCTCTTTCTTACTAAGTTTTCCTTCAATAAGGTTCTGAGAATATTCTTTAAGAATTTTTTCAACACCCTCTCTTTTTAATTCTTGAAAAACCTGGAAAGCAATTAACTGAGAAGAAAATTTCAGGGCTTTATACTCTATAGAAGGAGAAAGGTTAAATTCTTCAAGATGAGCACGGTAATATTGAGTAACTTCATAAGGTTTTACTTCAATTTTATCCTTTACCTCTTTATCTAAAAGCGCTTGGATTAAGAACTGTTCCTTAATTTTTTCTTTTAAGGAAGCTAAATTTAACCCTCTTTCTCTCAAAGAAGCCATAAATTCATCTTCATCTTTGAAACTGGAAATAAATTCTTTCAATTTTCTTTCTATAAACTTATCAGGAACGGCTAAATTCTCTCTTTTAGCTTCTTGAATAATAAGTCTATCTTCTATCAGTTTTTCCAAAGCTTTTTCTTTCTCTTTTTTGAATTCTCTTGAAAATTCAGGACTACTCTCTTTATAAACTAAGGAAAGTCTGAGCTTAAGAAGGTTAATATAATTTTTTAATTCCTGTTCAGTAATGATTTCTTTGTTTACTACCGCTACTATGCGGTTAGAGGCCCGGCAGTTAGCTATTCCGCTAAATATTAACAAAGATATAAATAACAACCTCATCTCTTTAGTGAAATATTAAACTCTCCTCTTAACTCCTCTATCTGTGATTTTAAAAGCCGGCAGTATAAATCTAAACCTATTTGCCAGATAAAGCCGTGTTGTTCTTCTCCTAAAATATTTCCTGCTCCTCTTATCTCTAAATCTTGTAAGCTCAAGGCGAAACCTGCTCCTAAATGGGAGTATTCTTTAATAACTTGGAGTCTTTTTTTAGCTTCTAAAGAAATCATCTCTTTGTTGGGAACGAGAAAGTAAGCATAGGCTTGAATGTTAAATCGGCCTACTCTTCCTCTTAGCTGGTGTAAGTCACTTAAACCAAACTTTTGAGCATTATTTACTATTAAGGTATTAGCCTTAGGGATATCTATGCCTGATTCAATGATAGCCGTAGAGAGAAGGCAGTGGATTTCAGAATTTATAAAAGAAAGCATAACTTTTTCTAACCAAGAACTCCTCATCTTGCCAAAAGCTACTCCTATTTTTATATAAGAAGGGAGAATCTCTCTTAAGATTTTTTCAGTTTTTTTCAAATCTTCTATTCTGCTTTCTACAAAGAAAATTTGGCCTCCTCTATTGTATTCTTTCAGGATAGCTCTTCTTATTAAATCTTTATTAAATTCTTCTACATAAGTCTTTACTGACAATCTTTCTTTAGGAGGGGTCTTTATGGTAGAGATTGCTTTTACTCCCGAAAGTCCTATATAAAGAGTCCGGGGAATAGGTGTAGCAGTTAGAGTAAGAACATCTACGCCTACTTTCATTTTTTTTATCTTCTCTTTCTGTTTAACCCCAAATCTTTGCTCTTCATCTATAATTAGAAGTCCTAAGTCTTTAAATCTTGTATCTGGAGAAAGTAAGCGGTGGGTACCTATTACTACATCTACTAAACCTTTTTTCAAATCTTCAATAACCTTCTTTTGTTGAGTAGGTTTTACAAAACGGGAGAGCATCTCTACTCTAACAGGAAAGTTTTTAACCCGATTTAAAAAAATTTGATAATGTTGTTCAGCCAAAATAGTTGTAGGCACTAAGAACGCCACTTGTTTTGAATCCATTACTGCTTTAAAAGCTGCCCGCATGGCTACTTCGGTCTTTCCGTAACCCACATCTCCACAGATCAGTCTATCCATAGCTTTATTGCTCTCCATATCTTCTTTTACCTCTTTCAGGGCTTTAATCTGGTCAGGGGTCTCCTGATAAGGAAAACTCTTCTCAAATTCTTCCTGCCAGGCACTATCTTTACTAAAAGAAAATCCCCCTAAGAGTTCTCTCAAGGCTTGCTCTCTCAATAACTCCCAGGCATATCTTTTTACTGACTTTCTTACTCTTTCTCTAAGAGCAATCCATTCCCGAGTACCTAACCGGGAAAGTTTGGGTGGTCTCCCTCCTAAGTTTACATATTTTTGAATTAAATGGGTTTTTTCTATGGGCAAGTATAACTTTTCTTTATTCTCGTATTCAATTTCCAGAAATTCTTTCTGACCTTGGGGAGTAGAAAGTTTCTTTCTGCCCAAATATCTGCCAATACCATAATTTAGATGGACCACAAAATCATTTTTCTTTATCTCTAAATTTGCCTGGAGAGGCAATTCTTCATAATAACTGATTCTTTTAAGAGCTTTTTTTAATTTAGGCAGAATTATTAAGATTTCGTGTTCCTGGAAAAAAATAAGGTTTTGGGGGTCAAAGCTCCTGATTTTAGAAATTTTATCCCAATCCCACTCAATTCTCACTGGATATTCAAAGCCTACACAGTACACGTCTAAAACATCTCCCCGCCTTCTAAAATCTCCCTCATCTGACAATTCGGGAAGATTTCTATATCCTAAATTAACCAATTGTTTAACTATTTCTGGAAGGGATGTAACTTTTCCCTTGTAGATTTTAAGATTATTAAACTCCATACTACTTCTTTTTAAAAAGAATAACCAAGGGGGAGGCTATGTAAATTGAAGAATAAGTTCCTGAAATAATCCCTACTAAGAGAGTAAAAGAAAATCCTTTTAAGTTAGAACTACCTAAAATAAATAAAGCTAATACTACTATTATAGTAGTCAGAGAAGTTATAATAGTCCGGGAGAGAGTCTGATTTATAGCTTTGTTTATAACTACCGAGTAGTTTTCCTTGGGTAAACGCAAAGATAATTCTCTAATCCGGTCATAGACTACAATAGTATCATTAATAGAATAACCGGCAATAGTTAAGAGAGCAGTAATTATAAGGATGTCAATACTATAAGAGAAAAATAATAAAAATGCTAAAGCTATAAAAATATCATGAAATAAAGCTATTACTGCTGAAAGGCCAAATTCAAAATGCTGAAATCGGAAAGCAGTATAAAAAAGAATACCCACAATAGCAAAAATTATAGCCAATATTGCTTTTTTTCTCAAAAGCCTTCCTACAACTGGACCCACTCTTTCTACCCTTAAAAGTTCAAAGTCTCCATCATAATGTTTTTTAAGAATTCTTTGAACCTTCGAATAAGTATCCTGAGAACTTTTTATAGCCAAAGTATTGGTTGAAGAAAAGCTATAAAGCACCACATCTTCAATTTTTTCTTCGGCTAAGGTTTTTCTAAGTTCTTCTAAATCTATTTTTTGCTTAAACTTATATTCCTGGATTTGTCCTCCGGTAAAATCTATACCGAAAACCTTACCCTTTTTCTGAACAAAAGTATAAACCCCTAATAAAATAACTCCTAAAGATAAAATCAGGCAAAATTTTATAGCTTTTACAAAATTTATTTTAGGTTCTCTGATTATCTGAAACATTAAGAATTTTTTCATTATCTTTTTAGATATTAAAAAATCGAATATAGCCCGAGTAAAGACCAAGGCGCAAAACATAGAAGCTAAAATTCCTAAACTCAAAGTTACCCCAAATCCTTTTATTGGTCCTGTACCGAATATAAAGAGAAAAAGAGCAGCAATAAGGGTAGTCACATTAGAATCAAGTATAGTCCTAAAAGCTTTCTGATAACCTAACCTCACTGCCATAGATAAAGGTCTCTTTAATTTCAATTCTTCTCTTATTCTCTCATAGATTAAAACATTAGCATCTACAGCCATACCTAAAGTAAGAATAATTCCAGCTATTCCCGGAAGAGTTAAAGTACTTCCTAAAAGACTTAATCCTGCCAAGATTAAAATTAGATTAAAGACTAAGGCTAATACAGTGACTACCCCTCCTAAAAGATAATAAATAATCATAAAAATTCCTATTAACAGACCTCCTAAAATAGCAGCATTTATTCCCCTCCGGATAGAATCACTACCTAAAAGAGGCCCGACAGTTCTTTCTTCTTCCAATACTAAAGGACAAGGTAAGGCACCTGAACGCAATACCAAGGCTAAATCTTTAGCTTCAGTGGGAGTAAAGTCTCCGGTAATTTGAGCTTCTCCATTAAGAATTGGCTCCTTTATTACTGGTGCTGATTTTACTTTCCCATCTAAGATTATGGCTAACCTATGGCCGACATTATTTTGGGTTAATTCAGCAAAAGTTTTAGAACCTTGTGAATTAAATCTTACTAAGACATAACTTAATCCCAGAGAATCAAAACCTATTTGAGCATCTTTTAGGTCTTTACCAGTAAGAACAGCTTTTTTTCTTAAAAGAATTTTTCTTTCTTCTAGTTCGGCCCACTCGTGTTCAGAATCCAGAGATTCTTTATTCTTTTCTATTAACTCTGGCTCCCATTCCACTAATTTGAACTCTAAAAGAGCGGTCTTGCCAATTATTTCTAAAGCTCTTTCTCGGTCTACTACTCCTGGAAGTTGAATAAGAATTTTGTCTTGGCCTTGAGGTTGAATAATTGGTTCTTTTACTCCCAGCTCATCAATCCTGTTTCTTATTATCTCTACAGCTCTCTCTGAAGCACCTTTTCTTTCTTGGGATGAAAGATTAGCTGTGTCTACTCTATAAATTAGGTGCATGCCTCCTTTTAAGTCTAAGCCTAAGTTAATCTTTTCTCCCAAGGGAAAGATTAAAATAAAGCTCAAAATAAAAACCACCAAAATAAGAATTCCTCTTAAAGGCATTCTATTCATTTCTACTTTTGAATCTTGTAGGAAATAGCAGTTTTATCAACTTCTACTCTGGTATTTTCGTCTATCCTTAGCACAAAGGTCTTCTCCTTTATGTTAACTATTACTCCGTGTAAACCTCCAATAGTAACTACCTCATCGTTCTTCTGCAAGTTTTTTATCATCTCTTGATGCCTTTTTTGCTGTTTTTTCTGAGGGAGAATAATCAGAAAGTAAAAAATCACAAATATAAAAATTAAAGGTAAGATCCCGATTATTCCTGAGCCTTGGGAAGGATTCATTTGAAACTCCTTTCTTCTAAACTTTTTCTGAAGATATCTTTTTTACTTTTTTAATTAACCTTTCTACAGTAGGAGTAGGCTTTGCTCCTTTTTCTATCCAAAATTTATAACGCTGTAAGTTTATTTTCAGAAGTTTAGGATTTTTAGAAGGATCCCAGAAGCCTAATTCTTCTATGAATTTGCCTTCTTTTTTAGTTCTCTTCTCATCTACTACAACTTTATAATGATACCTCCTTTTTATAGATTTACCTGGCTTTCTTAGACGAATCACTAAAGACATACTCCTCCTTTCTTCTCTGTTTAATTGCCCGAAGCTAACTCTAAAGCTAAAAGTTGAGCTTTGGCTTTATTTAAAGTTTCCAGATATTCTCTTTGAGGGTCTGAGTCTAAAACTATACCTGCCCCAGCCTGAATATAGCCTTTGTTATCTTTCAAGATAATAGTGCGAATAATTATAGCAGTATCTAAATTTCCCGTAAAGGAAAAATATCCCACACACCCCCCATAAATTTTGCGGGGTTCTTTCTCTAATTCGTCAATTATTTGCATTGCTCTTATTTTAGGAGCACCGGTTAGTGTTCCAGCAGGAAAGCAGGCTCTCAATGCTGAAAATGAGTCTTTGCCTTTATCCAAAATAGCTCTTACCTCACTTACTAAGTGCATAACATGAGAAAACCTCTCAACTTTCATAAAAACCGGAAGATGAACTGTTCCTTTCTTAGAAACTCTGCCTAAATCATTCCTCCCTAAATCTACGAGCATAATATGCTCAGCTTTTTCTTTAGGGTCAGCTAAAAGCTCTTTTTCTAATTTTAAATCTTCTTTCTCAGTCTTACCCCGGGGTCGGGTCCCGGCTATTGGCCGATTGATTAAAACTTTATTTTCACACCTTAAAAGCATCTCTGGAGAAGAACCAATTATCTTTAAATCCTTAAAATTAAGATAATACATATAAGGAGAAGGATTTAAAATTCTTAATTGTCGATAAATATTAAAAGCTTCTTTAGAGAATTTTACAGTAAGTTTTTGGGAAAGAACAACCTGGATAACATCCCCCTTCCTTATGTATTGTTTAGCCTTTTTAACTGCTTGAATAAATTCTTTTTTAGAAAAGTTTGACCTGTAATTTAACCTCTTTCTTTTAAAACTAACAGGAGGAATACTTTCTTTCTGAGATAAAAATTTTATTAAGTTTAAGATTTTTTCTTTCTCTTTTTTGTATATTTTTTTTAATCCATCCTTTTTAATTTTTGAAGGTAAAACTACAAAGGAAGTAAGATGCAACCTTTTTTCCTTATGGTCAAAAATAAATAAATACTTACAAAAAATAAACATACTTTGAGCATAAGAAATTTTAGAATCTGTATTTAAGACTGGCTCAAAGAAACGAATGTTATCATACCCTAAATAGCCTACAAAACCTCCCTCAAATCTCGCTTTTCTATCTAAAAATACCCTAAACTTACTCATAAAATCTTTTAAGTCTTGAAGGGGGTCAGCCGAAGTTTTAAAAATTGTCGTTTTTTTCTTCAGGAAATCTCTAATTTTTATATTTTCTCCTTGAGACTGGAAAAGATAGAGAGGCAAAAACCCCACAAAAGAAAAACGAGAAATTTTTTCTTCCCCCTCTACAGACTCTAAGAGAAAACTGTAGTCCTTGTTTCTTATTTTCAAATATAGCTGTATAGGAGTAATAAAATCTTCGCCTAATTCTAAAGAGAGGCCAATAATATTGAATTTATTAGAATAATCTAAAAATTTTTCTAAGTTCAAATTTACTTTTAAATTCATTTTAATCTTCTAAAAAAACAGCTTTTTTCTCCAGTATGACAGGCAACCCCTGTTTGTTCTACTTCTATTAATAGAGCATCTTTATCACAATCATAGTAAATTTTCTTAACCTTTTGAATATTCCCGGAAGTTTCGCCCTTTCTCCAGAGGACCTTCCGAGAACGAGAATAAAAACAAGTTCTTCCTTCTTTTAAAGTTATTTTTAAAGACTCTTTATTCATATAAGCCAGCATAAGTACTTTTTTTGTCTTCCAGTCTTGAATTATTGCTGGAATTAACCCTACTGAATCATATTTTAATTTAGGAAGTCTTTTGGTCTTTGTTTTATTCATAGTTTCTCCTTATTTTACTTAATTTTACTTAGACTCTTAAGGCTTGCTTAAGAGAAAATTTCCCTTCATAAAGAGCTTTCCCCACAATAACTCCCCAAACATCTAAACTTTTAACTTTTTTTAAATCTTCTAAGCTTCCTACTCCACCGGAAACTATTAAATTTCCAGCAAATACTTTTTTAATTTTTTTTATGAGAGAAAAATTTAAACCTTTTAAAGTACCATCTCTCAAAACATCGGTGTATATCAACCAATTAATGCCTGAATCAGAAAGCCTCTTGATTAACTCTTCCCAATCTAAATTCAAAGTCTTTTGCCAACCCCGATAAGCAAGATTTTTACCTTTTAAATCAATACTTACTACTAAGTAATCTTTAAAGTCTTTAATTGCCTTTTTAAAAAATTTAGAATCAGTATAAGCTTTTGTTCCTAAGATTACTCTTTTTACTCCTAAATCTAAGAGTTTTTTAATGTAAGCAGAAGTTCTTATTCCTCCTCCTACTTCGATATCAATCTTTACCTTTTTAGCGATCTCAGAAATAACTCTTAAGTTATTTCCTTTGCCTAAAGCTTTATCTAAATCTATTATATGTAAGTCGTTGACTCCCTGAGATTTCCAGATTTTAGCTACTTCTAAGGGAGAGTCAGAATATTCTTTTTTAAATTTAGGTTTGCCTTGAGTAAGTCTTACCACCTTAGCTCCCATTAAATCTATAGCTGGAATAATCCTCATATCCTTCCTTTAGTTGTAGGAAGCCCTTTCTTTCTTTTATCTAAAGAAGTAGCCTGATCTAAAGCCAAGCCTAAAGCTTTAAAAGAGCATTCCAAAATATGATGGAAGTCTTCTCCTTTAAGAATGTCTAGATGTAAGGTAATTAAACTATTATTTACAAAAGTTCTTAAAAACTCTTTAAAATATCTAAAATTGTAATTTTCTAAATAACCTTTAATATTTTTAGGCCTTACCTCTAAATAGGGTCTTCCACTTAAATCTAAAACCACTCTTACTTCTGCTTCATCTAATACCACAAACCCCCAGCCAAACCTTTTTAAGTTATTCTTATTTTTTAAAGCAAGATTAAACGCTTGGCCTAAAGTTATGCCTATATCTTCATTAGTATGATGAGGGTCTATTTCTAAATCTCCTTTTGCTTTTAGATTTAAGTCAAATAAGCCGTGCTTAGCTAATAAAGACAACATATGGTCTAAGAAGGGGATGCCTGTAGAAATCTTATATTTACCCTCTCCATCTATATTTAACTCTACTTTTACTTCTGTTTCTTTGGTCTTTCTTCTTATCTTTACTTTTCTCATTTTTCCTTCCTTTCTTAAAGTTATTTCAGTCTTACTTTTACACTTTCTATATGTTTTTCCATTTTTTCTAAGCTGGCTATTTTTTCCAGAGCTTGGCTATCCTTTAGGAGAGCTTTCTTAGAATAATAAACAAGGTGAGTTCTTTTTAAGAAATCGTATACTGACAACCCTGAAAAAAAGCGAGCACTCCCTCCAGTGGGAAGAACGTGGCTGGGTCCAGCCAAATAATCTCCTAAAGCTACTGGTGAATAATCTCCTAAAAATACAGCAGGGGCATTTCTTAATTTCTTAAGAAAACTTCGCCAGTCTTTAAGCATAATTTCCAGATGTTCGGGAGAAATCTTGTTTACTAAATTTACTGCTTCTTCTAAATTCTTAGCTTCTATTAAGTAAGTTGAAGGCAGATTAACTTTCCTCAGTTGCTTAGATAGGCTCTTACTCAAAGTAATCACTATTCCTATGCCTGATCGGTGTTCAGTTTGAGCCTGTAAATCTTTAACTATATATTCAGGATTGGCTTTTCTTCCAGCCACAACTACTAATTCAGTAGGGCCAGCCAACATATCAATATCTACTATTCCAAAAACCTGTCTCTTGGCTTCAGTTACATATTCGTTTCCCGGGCCTACTATCTTATCTACCTTAGGAATAGTGTCGGTGCCAAAAGCTAAAGCTGAAATTGCCTGGGCTCCTCCTACTTTATAAATATCTTTTATCTTAAGCAGAGAAGCCGTAGCTAAAATATAAGGATTAATAGAGCCATTAAAGGTTGGAGGAGAAACTAAGATTATTTGTTTTACTCCGGCCACAATAGCCGGAATAGCCGACATATAGACAGAAGAAACTAAGGGAGATTGACCTGCAGGGATATAGATTCCTACCTTTTCTAAAGGCAAAAAGATTTCCTCAATTTTTTTCCCTTCTTCAGTTTTTAACTTAAATTTTTTGGGAAGCTGCTGGCGGTAAAATTTAAAAACATTGTCTATAGCAGTTTTTAAAGAAAGTATCAATGAAGAATCTAAGCTGCTGAAAGAAGAATTTATTTCCTCTTCAGTAATTTTCAGAGCCTTAGAAGTTAATTTTACTTTATCAAAATTTTTGGTATACTCAATTACTGCTGAATCCCCTCTCAGTTTTACATCATCAATAATTTTAGAAACTTTCTTAGATATCTTTCTTTTAAAGCAGAAGTTTCTTTCTACTAATTTAGAAAAAAGCTGAGAATCTTTTCTTACTAATTTCATTTCAGAGTTTATCTTTTATAACTTCTAAAAATAACTCTTTAATTTTAGATAAACTTACCTTTTCTTTTACCTTAGCTCCTCCAAAAGCAAAATCTTCCCTTCCCCCAGCCCAACCTCCTAACTTCTTAGTTATTTCTAAGCAAATTTCTTTAGAAGAAATTCCTTTCTTAAAGACATCCTCAGTAGAAGTTATATTCAGAACAATTTTCTCTTGGTCTTGGATAAAACCTAAAAAAACAAAGTTGTCCTGAGTTTTTTTCTTTAATATATCTAAAAAATCTCGGAGGAGTTTTTCATTCTTATATGGAGATTCAAAAATTACCGCTTTAATACCTTTAATCTCTAAATAATTGTTAAGAAACTTTTTAGCTTCTATTTCTTCTAAAATCTTTTTTCTTAAAGAATAAACTTCTTTATTAAGAGCTTTGTTAAAAGTTAAAAGCCTGGCTAATTCTTCTTCTAAGCCTTCTTCCTGAGTTTTAAGAAGAGAAGAAATTGTTTTAAGTTTTTCTTTGGCCCAGGATAACTGCTTATAGGCTTTCTCCCCTACCCAAGCCTCTATCCTTCTTATCCCGCTGGAGACTGAACTTTCCGAAATAATAGTGAATACTAAAGCCTGAGAAGTATTAGTTAGGTGAGTGCCTCCACAGAGTTCTTTACTTACTCCTTCTACTTCTACTACTCTCACTAAATCTTGATACTTTTCTTCAAAAAAAGCCAAAGCTCCTCCTTTTTTGGCTTCTAAAAAGGGAAGGTAATAAAAGCTAACCTTTAAACTCTGGCTAATATAATTATTTACTTCTTCTTCAATTTTTGCTAATTCTTCTTGGCTAAGGCTTTTAAAGTGGGAAAAATCAAATCTTAAATAATCTTCGTCTACTAAAGAACCTTGTTGTTGAATATGAGAGCCTATAATTTTTCTTAAACCAGCCTGGAGAAGATGAGTAGAAGTATGAGCTCTACACAAAGCTTTCCTTCTTCTTCCGTCAATAAAGGCTAAAGCCTGGGCATTTTTATAGAGTTTACCTTTTTTTAGAAAACCTATATGGAGAATAACTTCTTCTACCTTTTCTACATTAGTCACCTCAAATAGAAACCCTTCTTCTCCTTCTTTCTCTATTCTTCCTTTATCGGAAAGTTGGCCTCCTGAGGCAGGATAAAATACAGTCTTATCCAAAATTAAAGCCACTTCTTCATCGGATGAATAACTCTCTAAAATTTCTCTACCTTTAACTATTGCCTTTATTCTCACTTCTAAAGATTCTTTTTCATAACCTAAAAATTCTGTAGAATAATCAACGGGGATTTTCTTCTCTATAAAAATAGTGGGCTCAAACTTACTCTTTGCCCGAGAGGTTTCCTTTTGTTTTTCTAGGAGAGCTTTCAGCTCTCTCTCTTCAGTTTTTAACCCCTTTTCTTTAAGAATAAAAGAAGTAAGTTCCAAAGGAAATCCATAAGTGTCATAAAGTTTAAACACTACTGAGGAAGGGAAAATTTTCTCCTTTTTTCGGCAAATTTCTTCAATTTGAGAAAAGAGAAGTTGTTTTCCTCTCTCTAAATTTTCTAAGAATTTCTCCTCTTCAGCTAAGATAACCTGAGAAATAATCTTTTGTTTAGAAGATATTTCAGGATAAGGCTCCTTCATAAGTTCAGCTACTAAGGAAACTAATTGGTGAAGAAAAGGGGTTTTCCTTCCTAAATTGAAAGAGAACCATAAAGCCCGCCTTAAAATTCTTCTTACTACATAGCCTCTCTCTTGATTGGAAGGATAGACTCCATCTCCCACAGCAAAAACTACAGCTCTCAAATGGTCAGCTATGGCTCTTATTAAACCTAAATCTTTTTTCTCTACAATTTTTCTTATCTCCTCTACTAATGGTTTAATTATATCTATGTCAAAATTAGTAAACTTACCCTGGATTACTGAACTTATCCTTTCTAAACCCATACCCGTATCTATATTTTTAGAAGGCAAAGGTTCTAATTTATTAAGACCTACCCGATTAAACTGAGTAAATACTAAATTCCAGACTTCTACAAACCTTCCACAGCCACAAGAAGGATTACAGCTTGGTTTTTTACAGCCGGTTTCTTTCCCCCAATCAAAAAATATCTCTGAACAAGGTCCACAAGGCCCATTAGGGCCATCCCGGGGAGCATTAGATGGCCAGAAATTTTCTTTAGCCCCAAATTTAAAAATTTTCTCTGAAGGCAATCCAATCTTTTCCTTCCAAAGATTATAAGCCTCTTCGTCATCTTCATATACCGAAACACACAAATTTTCCTTTCTCAAATTTAAATTTCGAGTTAAAAATTCCCAAGCCCAGCTAATTGCCTCTTCTTTAAAATAATCTCCAAAAGAAAAATTCCCTAACATTTCAAAGAAAGTGTGGTGATAAGGAGTTTTACCAACTTTATCTAAATCCTGAGTTCTTAAACACTTCTGAGAGCTGGCAGCCCTCTTTACATCTTTCTTTATCCCTAAAAAATATTCTTTAAATTGATTCATTCCTGCGGAAGTAAAAAGAAGGGTAGTATCTTTGGGGACCAAGGAGTCAGAAGGAAATACTTTATGGCCTTTAGATTCAAAAAACAAAAGAAACTCTTTTCTTATTTGATTAGTATCCATTTATAATTCCTTCAAAACCCTGATTACTTTTTCGTAAGGAAAGCCTCTTCTTGCTAAATAAGAAAGAACCTTTCTTTTTACATTCAGGTCTATTTTATTATACTTCTTTATTCTTTTTTGGGCTAACTCTCTTATTTGAGGAAGGACCCATTCATCCTTATTGAGATTTTCTAATAAATCTTTCAATAAATCTTGGTCTATTCCTTTTTCTTTTAACTCAGCCTTTATTTTTAATAAACCATAACCTCTTCTTATTCTTTCCTGAATCCAACTTTTAGCAAACTTTCTATCGTCTAACAAAGATAAGCTTTTAAGTTCAGCTATTACCTTCTCTATTACTTCCTTAGATACTTTTTTCTTCCTTAATCTGTTAACGAGTTCTCTTTCTGAGCGGTCTCTATATTTAAGGAGTCTAAAGGCTAAATTTTTAGCTTTTTTTAGCTCATCTCCCACTTTCTTCTCTAATTACAAAGAAACCTCGGTTGGTCTTTACTAAACAATCTCCTTTTATATTTCGCACTATCTGTAAAAAGTCTTTCTTATTCCTGATTCTTTCTCCTTCTATACTTATTATTATATCAGAAGGCAAAATCCCTGCTCTATCAGCAGGAGAATCTGGTTCTACATAAGTTACTACTACACCTTCTTCAGAGTACAAATTATATTTTCTTCTTAAAGAAGGGGTAATATCTTCTACCTCCATACCTCTAAATCTAAAATCTTTCCTTTGGACTAAACTTTCTTCCTCAGGTCTTTCTCCCAAAACTACTCTTACCTTTAAATACTTATTTTTTCTCAAGATTTTAAGGTATACCTCACTGCCTGGTGTCTGCTCACTTACTAACCTCACTAACTCTGAAGAAGTTTCAACCTCTTGCCCGTTTACCGCTAAGATTAAATCTCCTTCCTTTAAACCTGCTTTTTTAGCTGGAGAGTCAGGAAAAACCCTAACTATTATCACTCCTTTTGCTTCTCTTAAGCCAAAATAACTTCTTAAATCCTGGTTTAAATTTTGGATGGCTACTCCCAACCATCCATAAGTTATTCTTTCTCCCTTTATGAGTTTATTAAGAATCTTTTTTGCTTTATTTATAGGAATAGCAAAACCCAACCCCTGATAACCTCCGGAAGTTGAGATTATAGCCACATTTATTCCGATAACTCTTCCCTGCATATCTACTAAAGGACCACCGGAATTTCCAGGATTAATGGCAGCATCAGTCTGAATTAAATCAGAATAACTCCTGTTTCTATAACCTAAAGAAGGTAAATCCCGGTGGAGAGCACTTATTACTCCTAAGGTTACAGTGGGTTGGCTTCCTTCAATTACAAAACCAAAAGGATTACCAATTGCCAAAACCCACTGGCCAATCTTTAATTGGTCAGAGTCTCCCAATTCGGCTACAGGAAGGTTATGCGCCTCTATCTTTATAACTGCTAAATCTGAACGCTCGTCTTTGCCCATTATTTTAGCTTTAAATTCTCTCCCATCAGAAAGCCTTACTCTTATAGTGTCTGCTGAGTCTACTACATGTTCATTAGTTAAAATATAGCCTTCTCTGTCAATTATTACCCCACTACCTAAACCCATTCTTTTAAATTCTCTTTGGGGAATTTCTCCAAAAAACTCTTCAAAAAATCTCCTAAAGAATTCATCCCCAAATTCATCAAAAGGTAAATAGCCTCCTATTCTTTCTCTAACTTCAGTCTTAATGGTAACCACAGCTCTTCCTGCTTCTTCAGCTACCTTTATAGTTTGAGCTTCTGAAGAAAGAAGGGGTGTACTTTGAGCCCAGATTGATCCTAAACTGCTCCCTAAAAGTATAGTTAAAATTAAAAATAATATTCTTTTCACCGTTCCTCCTTTTTCAACTTTGAGGAGAATATATCTTCTCTTCTACTTTTTTAGAAATCTCTTCTAAAAGTTTAGGCTCCTGAGCCAAAAGATTTTTAGTAGATTCTTTTCCTTGGGCTAATTTTCTATCCTGATATGAAAACCAGCTTCCACTTTTAGTAATTATCCCTAAATCTATAGCACAATCTATTATATTACCAATTTTAGAAACTCCTTCAGTATGAGTAATTTCAAAAATAGCTTCTTTAAAAGGAGGGGCTACCTTGTTTTTTACTATCTTTGCTCTAATCTTTGCTCCAATAATTTTGTCCTGAGAAGCAATACTTCCTATTTTTCTTAAATCTATCCTTACTGAAGCATAAAATTTAAGAGCTCTTCCTCCAGGAGTAACTTCGGGGTTCCCGAACATTACTCCTATTTTCTCTCTTATCTGATTTATAAATATAACTGAAGTTTTAGACTTACTTATTGCTCCGGTAAGTTTTCTTAAAGCCTGAGACATAAGCCGGGCTTGTAGCCCTATCTGAGCCTCACCCATATCCCCCTCTATCTCTGCCCGGGGGACTAAGGCTGCTACTGAATCAATAACTATTAAGTCTACTGCATTAGAACGCACTAAAGTCTCGGTTATCTCTAAGGCTTGCTCTCCAGTATCAGGTTGAGAAATTAGAAGGTCGTTTAAATTTACTCCGATAATTTTAGCGTAAGCAGGGTCAAAAGCGTGTTCAGCATCAATAAAAGAAGCTATGCCTCCTCTCTTTTGGGTTTCAGCTATTATGCTCAAAGCTAAGGTAGTCTTTCCTGAAGATTCTAGACCAAAAAGCTCAACTACTCTCCCCCGGGGCAATCCCCCAACCCCTAAAGCTCTGTCTAAGGTAAGAATCCCAGTAGGAAGAGCCTCGACATCTAACTTTACAGAATCTCCCAATTTCATAATTGAGCCTTTTCCAAACTGCTTTTCTATTTGAGATAAAGCCAGCTCTAAAGCTTTTTTTCTTTCTTCTAATTCTTTCTTCATCTTTACTCCTTTCTTAAACCTAAGTAAATAAATATAGGAGGAAAACAGGTAAAAGTATTATACCAGATGAAACTCTATTGTCAATTTAAGGATATGAAGAAGTTTAGGAAAATAAGGCTAGAAAATAAAACCTCTTTATCTTTGGCGGTGCCTTTTGGATAAAGCTTTAACCCTATCCTGAACAGAATCCAGAATAATCACCCCTACCAGGCTAGCAACCTCAGCCAATTTAAGTAATAACAGGGTGGTATCTGTAACTTTTATAAATCAATATTATCCTCTATTAGACTTTTTGCCCATTCTTCAACTCTTTTGTCTTCTTCAATAATAAACTCTTGTCCTCTCTCAACACTTTTAAAAGTTCCATCATTTCTCCAGGAGCTATTTGAATGATAGGAAATTTTTAAGTTTCTGAAGAATGTTGGCAACTTCCAATAAGATCGGGCAGAGCCATCTTTTGTTAGGACCAAATTTTTTGAATAGCGGAAAAAATACGCTCCGGGAAGTTTACTATTCCAGGAAAGCTTTTTTCTTGCAATGTATATTGTATTATTTCTAATTTTCCTTCTTTCTTCAGTTGCGTGAGGATGATATAGCATCCACTGGGGAAGTCTTGTCTTCTCATTAACCTTTAAAATTTTTCCAATTTGGAGATAACCGAATATTATATGTTTCCCTCTATCTTCTGGGTCAAAAATCAAACTTCCTCTGTAATACTTGGCTTTTCTAAACCAACCAAAAAAACAGAAATAGGCCTCCTTCAGTAATATTTCTATTTTCTAAATGAGATTGTGCAGCTTTAATTTGACCAAATAAGGGAGTCCATCCTTTTTCTCTATCAATAAGGAAATAATAAATATCGGGATCCAAATGACATCTTTTTTGTTTTTTTAATTCAGTCTGCTTGCCCTTAATTTTGACCTTTGGTTCCAACTTGCTCATCAGTTCATATAAACTTTCGTTTTGATTAATTTTCAAATCTTTATAGCAAATCGGATCTCCGGATAAAGGTATCGGCAAAGAAATCATTCTCCTGTCTGGTAAGATAGGACTGGGATAACCACCGGAATAGGAATCAAACCCCTTACGGCTTAGTATAACTCTCATACTCTATTCTATCTTGATTTGAAGTAAATATTGTAAACTTTTTATTCCTGGGAGTATCTACTATTATTGGTGTAATGTTTACAATAGTTTCTTACTCTCCCCGTCTTTCACACTTCTAAAAATCGGAAAGGTATTTTTTATTGGATGGCAAATACCTTACTTTCCTTATTCAAGCGTACTTTTCAGCCTTTCTTGTCAACGCGTTCAACTCATTTCCAATTCTTTCCCAATGTGCTTGATTGCGTTCATCGTTGAATTCTTTAACAGCGAACCCAAAGGCTTCGGCTAACTGTTTCCAGGAGCGGTAGTAAATGGGGGTTTCAGCTAATAGAGATTGGATACGTTCAGAAACACTTTTGGGGACCTTCTTACAAAGTTTAAGACAAGCATCAAGGTCTATTGAAAGCAAACCTTTATCTACATCATAACCCTTTACCCACTTTTTACTATTTTCTATCCAGCGTAATTCTGTTGTGGGTACAAGAATTAAATGCAAAAATCGGACGGGAAGTTCCTTGTTATTAGAATCTCGACACTCGACTATCAACCGCAGATAATTTAGAAGTTGTTTTGGAGGATAACTACGAGAACTAGTAGGGCCTCCCCTAGTTTTCACTTCTACCATAAGTAATTGCCCCTCACCTAAAAGTAAAAGGTCTGGCTCTACAAAATCTGTATCTTCGCCTTTTTCACCCTCAATATAAAGGTTAACTACTCGATATTCCTGGGGGTTATTCTTTGCTTCAGTAAGGTTTTTAAACATTATAGCAAGTAATCGTCTGGGTAAAGCTGCTAAAACAGACAATAACTGAGCGTTTAAAACAACCTCTTTCTCTTGCCATTTTCCTCTAATTTGAGCTCGCCTTTTTCTTAACCTTTCTTCATATCCTTCAGCAAGATTTTCAAGTTCATTAATTATCGCTTTGAGGCTTTTGGGATTATCCTTTGCTTTCTGGAGGCGAGCTGGCAACTCTCTCCAATAATTTTGGTGCGCACCTGTAAACTGTTTTACCGAAAGACCATACTGAGTAGTATAATAATAGAGGTGTCTAAGTACTGATAAAGGTCCTTCAGAAATGAGCCTATCAACAAAAGATATCTCCACAACAACCTCCTTTTGTCAATTTCAGATAATGTTTGCGAAGGAAAGTATGGTGTCTATTCTCGAATTTTATCCAAAAGATACCACCATTTTAGGCTTAACTTCTTTAACTACAATAATTATTCAATATATAATGTGTCTCCGGAAGCTAAGTCTTTTCGCAGAATACCCTTAACAATAAGGGTTACTTCTTGAGAACTACTAGCAGTGGGTATACTTCCATCTTTAGTTTCGATTTTTACTACAGTAAACCTTTTATTTTCCCAGGTAGTGCCGGTATCGCCTTCTTTAATTACTCCACTCTTTACTTCTCCGGCTAAAGCCAATAACTCTCCTATCTTATAAATCCTTTTAATTAAAAATTTTGTGCTCATATTATAATATTTTTATCACAAACTTGGAGAACTTACAATATTTATTTAACTTTCATATAGTTCTTAAAAGCTACGAAGACCTTAAGTTATATAAACTTTCCCTTAAACTATCTTCTCCAATACCTCTTTATTTGACGCTGTATTTCCTTTTCCTGATACTCTTCTTTTATCTTCCGGCGTTTATCAAAAGCTCTCCGTCCTTTTGCTAAAGCTAATTCTACCTTAACCCTATTCTTTTGATTAAAATAGACTTGGAGAGGTATTAAGGTATACCCTCTTTGAGAAGTAAGTCCTATGAGCCGAGATATCTCTTTCTTGTGAAGCAAGAGTTTTCTTGGTCTCTTAGGTTGACTTTTAAAGTAAGAAGATTTATCAAATTCAGAAATATGCATATTATAAAGAAATACCTCTCCTTTTTCTACCCGGGCAAAACTCTCTTCTATGCTACATCTACTCTGCCTCAAAGATTTAACTTCATCTCCTTTTAAGACAATTCCGGCTTCAAAAGTATCAAATATTTGATAATCCCGTTTAGCTTTACGATTAACTGCAATAACTTTCTTATCCATAACCAGAATATTTTAAAAAAAGCTTTAGCCAGAAAGGTATAGTTATTAAAGAAAAAATGTGAGTAAAAAATACTACCTGCGAACTAAACTTGTAATCGGCTTGCTTTTGCTTAGTTATAATAGGCAGAGACACAGCTGAGGGCATACAAGCCTGTAAAATTATGAAAAAACCCAAGGCGGTATAGAGCTTAAATTTAGCTATAAAAATAAAGAACAGAAAGGGGATTAAAAAGAGTTTGACTATAGAGATTGAAATTATCTGAGAAACCTTTTTTTTGGTTATATAAAGAAAACCTATCTGAGAAAGCCCAGCTCCTAATACCAAAATAGACACTACAAAACTCATCTGGCCTAACATCTTTAAGGGAGAAATTATTACCTGAGGGATAACTAAACCAGAGAAAAACTTTTTAATCCCTAAAGCTAATAAGATTGCTAAAACTGGCGGGTTAAGTAGAGAGTTCAATTTAAACCTTTCTTCTTTTTTCTTGAATATTAAGAAACTTCCTACTGACCACATAAGGATATTAAAGCCTAAAATGTAAAGAAATGTAAAGTTAAGGAGTCTTTCTTTTTCAGGAGAAGGAAAAAGAAAATAGATAATATTCATTGGTAAATATCCACAGTTTTGAAAACTAATTAGAGAGATTATCTCTTTAGAAAGAATCTTTTCCTTTGTAAGAAACACCAAGATACATCCCCCAGAAACTCCAGTTAAGAAAATAATTAAGCTCAACCCTAAAAATAAAAAAAGAGGGGGGCTATTCTCAAAAGTAAAATTTTCTATCAAGTTTACGAAAATAAGAGAAGGAAGGGTTATCTTTATTAAAAAGGTGGTAAGAAAATTAATGTTTTCCTGATTTAATATCTTCCTTCTCTGAAGGAAAAAACCTAAACCAGCCAAAATAATAAGTTTCAAAATAACCCAGTAAATATCAGTTTGAGGAAATTTCAGCATAGTTTTAATTATAACAGAAAAGCATTGATTTAAAAAGTTAAATTGCTAAAATAAGAGTAGTTTTAGAATTTAGCCGAGGTGGCGGAATTGGCAGACGCGCAGCGCTCAGAACGCTGTGGTAGAAATACCTTCGGGGTTCAAATCCCCGCCTCGGCATATTACTACCTATTTCATGAAAAAAAAGAATATTCCTTTATCTACTCTATTTCTGATAGTTTTATTAACCCTGGTTATTAATATCTCTTCTTTTGACTTCCTTAATAAATCTGTCAAAAAATCCACTCTCTCCCCAAAAGATACTTCCCTGGAGATTAACACCTTAATTAAAAATTCTTCTAAGCTCATAGAAATTTTAAGTATCTGTTTATTCTTAGGATTAATTTTTGGTCTATTCTTGGAAATAAAATTCTTGCTTAAATTCCTGAAAGAGAAAAAAATTGGTTTTCTTCCCTTAGTTTCTTCCAGTCTAAAGTTTAAGTCTTTCTTAGATACAGTAGTGTTAATAATATTTTTTTACTCTGTATTTAAATTTATTGAATTAACTTTCTTAAATGGAAATCAAAAAATTTTAGTTCTCTTTTTAAATGGAATTTTTCAAATATTTTCCCTATTAACAATCCTTTCTTTCTTTAAAAGAGAAGAATTAGAAATAAGGTTGGAAAGGGTAGATAAATTATTTTTTACAGCATTTAAAACTTATGTAGGGATTCTTCCCTTATTATTGTTTTCTATTTTTATTAGCTTTCTTATCTTTAAAATTTTAAATATAAAGCCTGAACCTATGCCAGTGGTTGTCTTTACCCTCAAAGAGAAAAACAGTTTATTTCTCTTTATATTAGCCTTAGAAGCAATCTTCTTAGCACCTATAGTTGAAGAATTATTTTTCCGAGGATTGCTTTTTAAACTATTAAGAAAAAAATTTTCTTTTATCCTTTCTTCTCTTTTGACCGGGTGTATATTTTCTCTCCTTCATAACAATAGCTTCTCTTTTCTTCCTGTCCTTACCTTATCGGTAGGTTTAGCTTACATCTACGAAAGAAAAAAGAATCTCTTGGCTCCTGTATTTTTACACTCTTTCCACAATTTCATTAGTTTCTTCCTGTTAATCTTATTAAGGTAGATCTTCCTAATAGCTCTTAAAAGGTGGGTAGTAAATGAAGACTAAATCTTATCTTAATAATTTATTATATCGCGGAATTCTAAAGGTAGACCTAACTTTTGCTTTATCCTTTTTATCCTCTGGGATATAAAAGGGTGGCTCCTAAAATAGGCTATTTCTCTTAAAGGCTCTTTTTTTCGGGCCTGTTCCAATTTCTTTAACACTTCTATACTTTCTTGGGGAAGAAATCCTGCCCTTTGGAGATATTTTAGGGCTAAACTATCTGCTAAGAATTCGTCTTCTTGGGAATAACCGCTTAAGATGGTAGCCAAAATTAGGGAAACTCCTTGAGTTTGAGAAATGTTTCCTGAAGCCTTAACCTGGGAAGAAGCCAAAATTAAAAAATTATACCCCAAAGAGGCCTGTAATCTTTTGATGCTATGTCGAGCTACTATATGAGCTATCTCGTGAGCTAAGACAAAGGCAATTTGAGAATCGTTATCTAAAATATCTAATAGACCCTTGTAAATATAAATATAGCCTCCGGGGATACTAAAAGCATTTTTTCCATCTTTATCTATTAAATAGAAATAATAATTTATCTCCTTTCTATCGCAAACTTTAACCAATCTTTCTCCAATCTCCCATATTTTTTTGTTAAGGACAGGGTCTTTAGAAATAGGCATTTCCTTTTCAATAGCCTGGGAGATATTCTTCCCTAAATTTACTTCTTTTTCTGTAGAGTAAAAATATATATCCTGGGTATTGGTAGCTACATTGTATTCAGTAGTAATACACCCAGCTACAAACAATAATATAGTGAAGGATAAACAAAAGATTACTTTGTTTCTCATTTAAGGAAGTCGGAGAGTCTAAAAAGAGAATTTAAGGAAATTCCTAATTTGGAAAGAAATTCCTTAGCCCCTTCTTCTCTATCCACTATTACCCAAGCCTTTACAACTTTTACTCCTAAAGGGATGAGTTTCTTGGCAGCTTCTCCAAGGGAAGCCCCAGTGGTAGCTACATCGTCAATTATAATAACCCGGGATTTTTTTTTAAGGGGAGGGCCTTCTATTACTTGAGCTTGACCATGTTTCTTTCTCTCTTTCCTTACTATAAATGTTTTTAGGGGTTTGCCTTTTAAATAACTGTGGTAGGCTATAGCTGAAAGGATAGGGTCTGCTCCTAAAGTTGGTCCCCCTAAGAAAGAAAACTTTTCTCTTTTTATCTCTTCCCACAAAAGATTAGCTACTAGGTAAGCTCCCTTACTTTGAAGAGTTATCTTTCTTAAATCTATATAGTAATTACTAACCTTTCCTGAAGAAAGAAGTACCTTTTTCTTAAAAAAAGCTTCCTTTTTAATGAGATTAAACAACTCTCTATGAACCTTGGCCTTTCTCATTGCCAAAAGAATATTCAGCAATAAAAGACTCTATGTCTTTGGTAGCTTGCCAAATTTTTTTAATATTTTTTTTCCTTCTTAAAAAGGCTCTTACTATATCGGGGTCGAAATGTCTTTTCGCCTCCTGTTTTACCATTAAAATTGCATCTTCAAAAGGATAAGGTTCTTTATAGGGCCTTTTTGTAGTCAAAGCGTCAAAGACATCAGCTAAAGCCACTATTCTTCCAAACAGAGGAATTTGTTTTCCTTTCAAGCCTTGAGGATAACCTGTACCATCATATCTTTCGTGGTGAGTCAAAGCTATAACTCTAGCCACCTTAAGAATAGGAGAACGGCTACCTTTAAATATATCAGCTCCTAAAGTAGTATGTTTTTTGATAATTTCTCTTTCTTCAGGAGTAAGACCCCCTTCTTTTTTTAAAATATTATCCGGGACAATCAATTTTCCAATATCATGCATAGGAGAAGCGTATCTTAAATAATACCTATCTTTCTTAGAAAGGTTTAAGCCTTTAGCAATTTCTGTAGAATAGTCAGCTATCCTTACTAGATGAGTCCCTGTAGCCTCATCCTTATATTCAGCCATAAGGGCAAATCGAAATACTATCTCAGTATAAGACTGCTTTATCTCTTCATAAACCTCTTTTAATTTTTGGTAAGTCTTTTTTATCTTCTCCTGATATTCAAAATATTTAGGTCTTATTCTATTTTTAGTAGCCATAAAATTCTTTCAGGGCCTCCTCCTCAGTCTCATAAATTTTAAATACTTTATCTACTTTAGTAATCCCAAATATAGACCTTAGATTAGAAGAAAGCTCGCATAGAAATAAAATACCCTCTCTCTTTAATAATCTCTTAGAAAAATCAATAAGAGTAGCTATCCCTAAGCTGTCTATGTACTCTACTCCTTTGAAACTTAATAATACTTTGCGAAACTTATTTTTAAGTATAATTTCGAAGGTTTCCTTTAGCTTAGGTACTGTATCTATATTAATCTCTCCTTTAAGATAACAAACCACTACACCATTTTTTGTTTTCTGGTTAATCTGCATAATCTAAACTTTGAAAATTTATTTTACTACTCAATAGAAAAAACAGCAAGAAAAATCAACTTTTCATAGCGTCAATAATCTTGTGCACTTTTAATCCTCCTGTATTGGGGAGTTAAACCCTCTTTTATAAGAGCATATATCCAGCGTTGGCAACTCTTAGTATTAGGGAACCTTCCAAAAGCTTTATGCCGGCGTTTAATTTCCTTAAAAATGCGCTCTAATCGGTTGGTTGTCTTTGCTGATAAGTGAAATTCATTAGGTAT
>Ga0164310_10000276_pt1 | contig 26572 bp, 26 predicted proteins | sample GuaBasSedimGuay1_FD_121795 | JGI IMG/M metagenome (GOLD analysis project Ga0164310, IMG submission 121795) | Subseafloor sediment microbial communities from Guaymas Basin, Gulf of California, Mexico - Guay1, Core 4569-9, 0-3 cm | ecosystem: Environmental > Aquatic > Marine > Hydrothermal vents... | reverse complement strand
AATCAAAGACGAGAAAACCACATTTGCATCCGCTGTAAAAAGAAGAGCGGACATGCCGATACATTTTTTGTCCTGCAAGATCCCAGATTTGAAAGTGCACTTTATTTTTTCCGACAACAACCGCTTTTGAAGCGAAATCCGCTCCAATGGTTTTAATATATTCACTCTTAAACCCCACTCCCATGAATTTCGAACGGATACTCGTTTTTCCTACAGATCCTTCTCCCATAAGGACCATTTTAAATACAAATTCCCGTTCAATTTCAGTCATTTGTTTTTCATATCTCCTAAATAATTTAATCTCTAAATATAGAGTCTATTTTTACTAAATGATTACTTCTCTGGAAATTAAGTTTTTCTAATGGATAGAAATTAGTTGCAATCACTTTTTTTCAGTTCAAATTTCTTGGAAAACATTTTCACATTCATTAGAAGCATTCATATAATGGCTTTGCTTGTATTATTATTATTATTATCATTAAATAATGTTTCAGCTATTGAGGAGCAATTAAAGTGGCAAAATTTCGTTCAAAGAAACCAAAAACCCTTTGGACACAATTACCCAACTACGAACCCATTAATAATATCATCGAGCTTCCACTTTATGACGAGTCTCATGTAAGTGAAGAACATCGTATCCTTAGTCAAATCATTCGCGAAAACTGGGAATTGATTCATCCACTTGCTAGGGATTACATTCTCTCATCTGCAGCTGAGTGGCGTTCTTTATTCTCTGAATACACGCTTTTAGAAAATAACCTTAAACTCGTCCAACAGTCATTAGATTCTATAAAGGAAGAGTATGACAAAAAACTCCAGGCAATGCTTGTAGAAAAAGAGGCGGCATTTGAAAAAGCGAAAGAGCAAATTGCTGAGTCTTTCCGGGAAACAATCGAGAAGAAAGATCAAGAACTCATGCAGTATAAAATGCTGACAGAGTCTATGTCCACATCTGAGGGAACAGAGAAGCGAATAACTGAATTGGAGAATCTGGTACAAGAACTGAGGGATAGATGTAAATCCCAAGAAATAGAAGCAATGAATATTCAGAAGGGCATTAGTCAGAACTTTGAGCGGCAAATAAGTGCCATTTCAGAAGAGCTTTTCGAAAAGAATGAGCAAATCGAAAAGTTGCGCAATGTTTTATCAAAAGCAAAAGAGCAACTCATTCTCTTGAAGCAACAAAATGACGAGCTCAAATCTAAATACTCTGAACTGCTTTCTAATAACCGTTCTCTCGAGAAAATGATCAAAGAGCGTGAAGAGAAACTCCGAAAAATCGTTAAATCCATTGAACGTCTCGAGTGAACATTGGCCGTAGCTTAGTCGATGGTGCAACAATAATTTGCCTTTATTATTTCTCTTTCAAATTTGTCTCTTGCAATTGCGAGCGTCTCGTGTTTCGGAACTGCAAGCCTATTTATCCCTGCCTTAAGGGCAATTGTTTCATACTCTCGTTTCCTGACCCGCATACAACCAAGGGACAGCTCTATTTCCGGTCTGTTCATCCTCGTGAATACTAACATTTTTCCAAGGGCTGCCGGAGCAATTTGAGGGGCCGCTGCCATTGGGGTTCCTTTTGTGGGGATCAGAGCAAGAAAGACAATCAGCTTCGGGTCAAAGGAAAAAGCGGCTTTTACTGCCTCAATTTCTCCTTGCATCTCGCCAAAAAAAAGCCCCAGCATAATATGAGGTGCTACTTTCAAACCAGCATTTTTTAAAGCAGCATAAGCTCTGAGATAGTCTTTACCGGTCAAGTTCGGGTTGATGACTTTTTGAATGACTTCATCATTTACTACCAAGTCAAAAGAAATCTCATCTATTCCTATTTCAGCAAAAGCCTTCGCTTGCTCTTCACTTACCAACCCTGGGTGAAGGTTGAGAATTAAGTCTGTCTCTCTTTTAATTTTGGCTAAGGTGGGAAGAAAGGGTTCAATGGGTAAGCGAGCTTCAGTGTTATAACCACCACTAATGAGAAGGCCCTTACCCTTTCGTCGTGCTAAGTTAAAAGCGAAGGCTTCTAACTTTTCAGGGGTGGTGAGAGCTTCCATTTGCTGCAGATAGTGCTTATTACAATAGAGACAATTTTGTGCACAGAAGGAGCCTGTGATGCTCACAGACGGAAAGTCCCGGCCAGGATAATACACTTTAAGTGTCTTGCCAAAATGCTGTTCGCTCAGCTTCCGGGCAGTTTCATAATAGCTTTCTAATGCTGCCGCTGTGGCTGTTTGGAGTTCGGCAAACTTGAGCATAGTAGTTGTCATCCCATAAGGTCATTCTTTTTTGTCAGATTACATATGTTTTTATTAGATTGTCACCAATATCTTTTTGCTTATAAATCAAATTCGGAGTACACACATCATGGGTTATCTTAAAGCCTTCTTTACAACTCTGTTTATTACCTTACCAAGCTATTTGTTCATACAAATCTATTTGGATGGAGTGTCGACTACATATTACTTTACCAACCTGGCAAGTGCTAATTGGATAGAACTCATGCAAGTATTCGAAACAGCAATAATGGAACCGATAAACGTATTCTTTATCCCGGCAGATGCCATCAGAATCGTTTTAGCATTTCTGCCATGGGTAGTTTCCGCCTTTGTTTGCAGCTTTTTCTATAGAAAGAAACATTCAGCACGGGGTGGTCTGATAAGTATTGTAACAATCTATACGTCAATAGGGTTGTATTACTATTTCATGGAGGAAGGTGGAACTTTTGATGCAAGCTTGCTTACAGAAGCAAATCTCCTATATGGTTATTTAGTCGTTATAGTCACCACAACAATAATCGGTGTACTGTCCGGACTGATAAGCCCATTCAAAAAAGAACATGTGGCAAAAAGCGCTCAGGTGCCAAGAGGACAACTAGTCACAAGTGAAGCAGGAAACAATGACTATAGAGCACCACCATCATCACCATCTCAAATACCAGAACCATATTATATGCCAACGGAAAGCCCAAGCAGAAGCGCGTATATGGAACAAACACAAACAACAACAGCAACAAGCAATGGCTCAGAACCGTTAATTTGTGAATACTGCGGATCATATATAGATGCAGACAGCGAGTTCTGTAGCGTATGTGGAAATAGAGTGGTCTCAGACAATTGAAAAAGAAAACTAAAAATCCTCACACCGAAAAAAGCAGACAAAAAAAGAGAAATTTATTCCCCAACTACTGTCGAATTAACATTGTCATGGTGCTGGAAATGTTTGAGTATTTTCTTATTTCATCGCTTACTAGTTTATCTAGTGCATTTGCCGACTCTGCTTTTATTTTCATTATGATGTCAAATAGCCCCCAGACTAGTGCGATTTCTTCTACTCCATTTATCTTTGCCAATTTTTCGAATAATTCGCTTTCTGAGCCGCCTTTAACATTTATCAATACATAGGCTTCTACCATTTGCTTACACCATTTTACTTGCTCATGCCTTTTTGTTTGTTGTTTCTTGTTTTTTGCTCTTCTTTTTAACTTATTTCTTTCTTTATTTAGATAGTTTTTGGTTCAAATTCTTTTCGTATTAATAAGATTCGATTCTCAATAATAAATTTTTATATGAAAAAATTCCGAGTAACCTTAAAAACTCCCTCTCTTGTGTATTTTACCATGTCTCACGACCAATCCCTCCCCCTTGTCCAGTCCTTATATGGTCTTCGCTTGTATGTTTTCTATACCCGGCAAGATGATCCTAAAAAGAACACTGCTGTCAAATTGCATAAACTCGGTAAGATTACCCTCACGACGCGTTTAAGTGCCGTTCCTAAGAACAGCGTTCTTTTAAATCCTTTTTGTCAGAAAGCGCTCTCTATTGAGGATCTCCCTCTCATTCAAACAAAAGGTCTTGTTGCTTTTGACTGTTCGTGGGCACAAGCGCAACAGTTTTTCGGTCGGCAAGAAGCGGGTTCTTCTCCCCGTCGTCCTCGCTGGCGTTTTGTCCATCGGATTCTCCCTTATCTTATTGCTGCGAATTCCATTAATTATGGCAAACCCTGTAAGCTAAGCACTGCTGAGGCATTGGCTGCTGCTCTTTATATTCTTGGTTTTAAAGAGGCTGCTCGTTTTCTCTTAGACGGTTTCAAATGGGGTGAATCCTTTTTCCAATTGAATGGCGCGCTCCTCGAAGCTTACAGTGCCGCTTCCAGTAGCAAGGAAATTGTTGCCATTCAAAATGCCTATTTGGAAAATCTTTACCAGAAATGATGTTCTTGAGAAAGTATATTAAAGATTAACTCGTTATTAAAATAAACTGGGCTATTGTACAAAGCTCGCAGGAGAAAAATCGAATTTGTTAATTGGTATTGTTGGAAAACCTTCCAGCGGAAAAAGCACCTTTCTAAATGCTGCCTGTTTGACTTCCTCAAAGACAGGTGATTATCCCTTCACTACTATCGAACCTGTTCCTGGCACCGGCTATGTCCGCATTCCCTGTGTTTGCAAGGAGCTGGACGTGACGTGTAACCCTCAAAATTCTCTCTGTCTCAATCGTGTCCGTTTAGTTCCGATCCAAATGTTGGATGTTGCTGGCCTTGTCCCTGATGCCTGGAAAGGGCGTGGTATGGGCAATCAACTCCTGGATGACCTTCGTCGTGCTGATGTATTAATTCATGTTGTGGACTTTTCCGGTTCGCTTGATGCTGATGGCAATCAAATTGAGCGCGGGAGTTACGACCCTGAAAAGGACATTGCCTTTCTCGAAACCGAAGTGGTTAAATGGATGGAACAACTCGTACGGAAGGATTGGCAGAAAATAAGCCGGACAGCCGAGACTGAGCGTATTCCTATTGATAAGCTTTTAAGCGACAAGTTTGCCGGCTTGAAAATCACTCAGCAGCAAATCCGACAGGCTTTGAACAAATCAGGCGTGAATCCCTCTATCCCTACCAAATGGACAGATGATGAGCTCTTTAATTTCTTGAAGATTCTGCGTGAGATAGCTAAACCCATAGTTTATGCTGCCAATAAAATCGACATCCCCGAGGCTGCAAAAAACTATCAACGCCTGAAAGAAAAATATGGTGACGATCTTATCCCCTGTTCTGCTCTTGCAGAATACTTCCTCAGAAAGTTTGCTGAAGAAGGGGTTATTTCTTACACTCCGGGTGATTCGGATTTCACTATTTTACAACCTGAGAAGCTTGCTGATAAAGATAAAAAAGCTCTCGAGAAAATTCGCACCAACATTCTCCAAGTTTATGGCTCTACAGGCGTTCAAGCGCTCATAAACCGTGCTGTTTTTGACATCCTGGATGTGATCGCTGTTTATCCTGTGGAGGACCAACATCAATACACCGATCACAATGGGAATATCTTGCCAGATGTTTATTTGGTTCCCCGGGGGACCACAGCCCGCGAATTTGCCGGGATGATTCATCAAGACTTGGCAAACTCTTTTATTAATGCCATTCTTGTTAAAACGCAACGGCGCATTGGTGAGAATTACGAGCTGCAAGATGGTGATGTCATTAAAATTAATGCGGCTGATGCGCATTAAACCAGAAGAGGTGTTTACTTGACGAAAAAAGAAAGCCAATATCCCGCTCTCGAAGAAGAGATGCGCAAAAAGAAGAAAATGATACCTTTGCGTTATCTCGGGGAAGAAAAAGCTAAAGAAATTGAAGTTAAATTAGAAGAGGAAACTAAGGCTGAGCAACAAGCCGGGGTAAAATTTGACCCGTATCGTCTAGCGGGTTATGACCCTACAGTTATCGACTTCTTGCGACGGTGTGAGACTGCAGCACAAGCACATGAGATCATCACGTTCCTCGAGAAAAAAGGAGAGCTTACAACTGAGCAAGCACAAAAACTTCGAGAACAATTAGAAAAAGAAGGACTCCGAAGCTTTGGCCCAAAAAAAGAAGCCGGCTATTATTTTCATGTTATTCATGAAGAATAAGCCTTTTGTGTAAATTCTCATATTTTAATGAATTCCCAGGGCTGCTCTGTTCTTTCTCTGGGTTTTTCAATTATTGTTTCGAGTTGTATGCCGTGGTTTTCAAGCGCAATTCGCCAGTCGCCAAGTTTTCCACCTTGTTTAGCAGCACTTTCAAGTGCAGGCGCGATTTCTTCTCCACTGATCGAAAGTAATGTCTGGATTTGTGCCCATTTTGCACTAGAAACTTCAAACGTCACTCTTGGAACTCGGGAGCTTGCTTTTAGTAAGAATTTTCCACGTGTTAGCATCTCCTGCAAAGAAAGAATGGGCCTGTTTTGGAATGCTGTTCGTGGTTTTGGGATGAAATATCCTGCTGTAAAACGGAAGGTTCGAAGTTTGTTGCCAATACGAGCCATCTGCTCTGCTAAGGTAATAATCGCTTCTACATCGTCTTTTGTTTCTGATGGCAAACCCAAGATGAAATAGGCTTTTAACCTTGTTAACCCTCCCTCTGAAGCTATCTGTGTGGCTTCCAGGATTTCTTCGTTTGTTATCCGCTTACAGATCCTTTTTCTCAGCTCATCGGTTCCTGCTTCGGGTGCTGTTGTAATTGTTCTTTGTTTGCTAGCAACGATACTTTGAACAAGCCGTGCAGTGATTTTGTCAGCTCGGATGGCTGGCAGTGAGAATTTTAAACCATCGTTAATAATGCTTTCACAGAGTGTTTCAAGCTCTTTATAATCTGAGATTCCTGAACCAATCAACGAGGTTTTATCTACTGCACATTCTTTTGTCCCTTGCCGGTAAAGTTCTAGCAGTTTTTGCAAGGAGCGATCCCTTTTTGGTCGTGTTATTTTTCCTGTCAGACAAAATGAACAACTACGATTACAACCTCGCACCACTTCGAGCATAAATGTCTTACCAAAAACGCCGTAAAAATCTTCTCCTGGTTCTACTTGAGGGATAATTTGTTTTATGGGGTAGAAGTAGTCATTCAAGTCACCCTTTGGTGCAAATTTCACTGTTTTCTCCCGTGAAAGTGAGGGCACCCACACCCAATCAAAAGTATCTAAAACGGCCATTCTCTCGGCACGTGTTCGTGGCTCTAAAAGGCCTTGTATTAATAGCTGATCATTTACAGGTTCAAGGTCGCCAATAAAAAATGCATCAATAAAAGGGGCCATTGGTGTTGGATTTGCCTGGCAACAAGGACCTCCTGCTAGGATCAGTGGATGGCGTTCATCCCGATCGGAAGAACGAAGTGGTATTTTGGCTCGCTGGAGGATTTTGAGGATGTTCGTATAATCATCTTCATATTGCATAGTAAAGGCAAGAACATCCATTTCTCGTAAGGGTTGATTAGACTCGAGAGTATACGGTTCTGTCTCTTTATATAGGGGTAAAAATGTCCGCTCACATGCCACCTCCTCATAACTATTCCAAAGCCGGTAAATGAGTTGTAACCCGAGCGAAGCCATTCCTGCCTGATAGGTATTTGGGTAACAAAAAGCTATCTTTAATGCAACCTGTGACAGGTTTTTTCGGATGGTGTTTAATTCTTTTATGTGCTTCTCTCTGCGGGGAACCATCTACCATCAACAAAAGTTATTTTTTCGTCTTCTTCGGCTTCCAAGCACGAGTTTGTAATTGTTGCTCTACAAAAACAAAAGTTTGGGCGGGGACATTTCGAGTAATAATTGCACTTGTTCCAATAGCGGCATTGTTTCCTACAATAACACCCGGCATAAAGTAAACATTTATTGCCGTTTTCACATTGTCGCCTATTATTGCGCCTACTTTTCTTCTACCAGTAGAAAGGACCATGGTTCCAACTTTGCTTTTTACAGTTTGGTTATCTAGCCGCAAATTTCCGGTAATTGTTCCAGCACCAAAATTGCAATTTGCGCCGATAATTGAGTCGCCAACATAGGATAGATGAGCAATATGTGTCCCTTCTTCAACAATCGTGTTTTTTAGTTCACAAGCATTCCCAACTCGCACTTTTCTTCCCAATACGACGCCTTTTCTTAAATAGCAGTTTGGACCAATGTCACAATCTTCACCAATGGTTAATGGTCCTTCTAAATAACTTCCGGCTCTGACTCTCGTTCCTTTTCCAATGGCGACTTTTCCGATGATCGTCACTCCTTTTTCAACCTTTCCCTCAAGTTTTTTCTCGATGTAAGTAATCAAAGTCTGATTTGCATCCAGCAATTCCCAGGGATAATTTATCTGCCAAAACTCTGTTTCCTTTACAACATAGGGTGTTGTTATTTTTGACTCTTTACTAATTTCCTCCCTTACACGCTTAAAAATATCAGATACCGTTTTTGCTCCCATTAAAGCGTAATCTAAATACTGTCGCTCGAGAAAACCAATGCCGGCACTTTCCTCATTGATCTCTTTCTCATTTTGTTTTATCAAGAAAAGTTTTTCAGCCTTTAATCCTGCTTGAAGAAATTCGTGGAAGAACCGTTCAGAAAAGATAACATTCCCATCAATCCAGAGAGAATATTTTGTAAGTTGGTCTTGTAGTGCTGTTATTTCATTATTAGAGAGTCCTTCTGAGCTTTCATATGCGAAAAGAGTAAAATTGCCTATTTTATCGATGGGCTCTGAAATTTCTTGGTAATTGCTCAATTGTTCTCGTAAAGCTGCTAATTCTCCTTTTTCATAGAGTAAAATGAACTTTTCAATGCCTATTTTTGCTGCCATAGAATAAAGCCAATCAATAATTCTTTTTCCGGCAACGAGAAAAAATATGGGGAGTTTGTTTTCAATTAGTGGTGTTAATGTCTGCTTTTTTGCTGAGGAGACAAAAATCACAATCGTTATGTCTGTCAGTTTTTCTTTGAGTTGCACCAATACTATCCATCCTTTATTTCAACTGTTTAATCACTTTCTTTATGACTTGTGAATAATATTCAAGCTGGCTTTCAACGTCTTCTTTTGTAGTTGCTTGTGAAGTGATCCGAATAATTGGCTCAGTGCCACTCGGGCGGATTAATACCCAGCTATCATCTTCAAAAGTAATTCGAAGACCATCAATCTTTAATATTTCTTTGATTTTATTCTTTGTAGAAATAGTTTCATCAATTTTTTGCATAACTTCATTCTTCAGTTCATTATCACATGCAATTATCGTTCTTTGTACCGGAAAATCATGAACCTCATCTACGAGTTTGTAAAGTGGTCCTCGCTCAGCAATCCACGCTAAGATTTTCAACCCTGTCAGGGGTCCATCTGGGCAAAGATGTTGTTTAGGATGGATCCATGCGCCACAAGGTTCGCCACCGAACAGCGCCTTTTCCTTTGCAACCATATTACCAATTGCAACGTCGCCTACTTTTGTCCGCTTCACAATACCTCCGGCTTTTCCTACAAGTCTTTCTATCAACATAGATGCATCAATATGCGTAATGATAAGTCCTTTGTTGTTATTTTGTTCCACAACATATTGAGAATAGAGAGCAATTAACACATCTTGAGGTACATACCTGCCTTTTTCATCAATAGCAACACATCTATCAGCATCCCCGTCATATGCTAAACCAATCACTCGTTCTGATTTACTTTTCGCTCGCTTTTGTACAAGTGAAATCAATTCTGTCAGGTTTTTAGGCACCGGTTCTGAGAGTCTGGCGGAAAAGAAAGGGTCAAAAAGAGCATTAATCATAACTAAATTTAATCCCAATTCATTGTAGGTTTCATTAATCACTTGACAGCCTGCTCCCCCACCGGGGTCGGCAATAACCGCATCGAAATATTTGTCATCAATAGCTCCCCCCGCATCCAGAAGCATTTTGTGGTACAATTCTGCCCCATAGTTTTGGTGATCGTTCCCAATTTTCTCCCAAGAAACAGGTTTTAACTCTGCAAAATAGGCTTTCTCAATTTTCATTTCATCTTCGGGGGAGAGCCCCATGCCCGTTTTATCAAAAACTTTGATGCCATTGTATTCTGGTGGGTTATGTGATGCTGTCAACATTACCCCTGCATTCGCCTTCAGTTTGTAGGTATGATACGCAAGAGCTGGGGTTGGTACAATCCCGAGGTGTTCAACAGAGCAACCTCCAGCTAAGAGCCCGGCTGAAATGGCATGTTCAAGTTGAGGACCACTTAACCGTGCGTCTCTCCCAAGAAGCACCTTAGAGTTTTTATCATTACAAAGTGATTCACTAATTGCTAACCCAACTTTCACCACAAATTCGGGCGGAAGGTCTGCAACTTTCCGGCGGATTCCTGACGTACTAAAAAGCTTCATTAGCATTCATTCCTACTACAAAGTCTTTACAATGCAATAACAAAATCATTTGAACTATTCAAAAATTTATCCCTTAGAAAGAAAACGAAAAGAAAAAGAAATATGAAAAGAGGGGGAAGCCCGTTTCTGGGACTCCTGTAGTTCCTTACCTTCTTGATTTAATGAGAGTTGTTAAGACGCAAGTTATTAGATATACAATCCTTAACCTGTTTCAACAAAATATTTGGAAGAACGCATATCAAGAAGATATGGTGCTTTTTTCACGAGGCCCTCTTTCGTTAAACGTTTTAATGCATATCTAACCGTTCGAGGTGCTAGATCGCACTTTTGTATCAAATCCTTTGAAGTCAAAGGACCCTGCTCAGAAAGGAGCGTATAAATCGCTCGAGCAGAGGGGGGGAGTTGTTCCGCAACAGTCAACATTTTAATAGTCATCTCCAGACAAAAGAACCTTTATTTTAATATAAAAGAGCTCTGAAAAATTCCCCCCGCTATTCTAGTAAAAGTGTGCTATATTCTAGTAACTTTTTCCGCCGTTTTTTCCTAATGGGTGATTGAACTTTCCGTTTTTTTTCGGAATTTTTTGAGTTTCCTTTAATTAAAAGTAGGTTCTTGACCTTTTGCAAGTAATAGCTACTCGAAGGGCTATAATATGTATAGTGCTTTAAATTATTAATTACAAAGAAATGGAAAATTAACTATTTAAACCCCCAGTGCCATCTTGTTGATTTGTTCTCTTTTTTTCTTTTACTTTGGAGAGAGAGCTAAAGGGCGAGGGCTTTTGTCAGAAGAGTGGTTTCGTTGTACCCTCTTCTTGTATTAATTAAAGATTAGAATAGGTTTATAATCCCGTCAAATTCTTTACTAGTTGAAACAGAAAATGGATCTCAAAGATCAACCTTCTATCAGAGAAAGTTTGGCTTTTAAAGAATATGAGAAGGGTTATAATAAAAAATTACGCCCGCCATGGCTGACTATTAGCCTTTCAGGGATTGCCGTAGCTATTGCCTATGTTCTCACAGAATTTTTTGCGACCTATATTTTAGAAAACCCTTATGCTTTAAATTTCGTTCTCGCTCTTTATGGCATTCCCGCCGGCTTTATTTGCGCGTGGAAAAATCAGAATTATACGATTTTAACTTCTCTCCAATATTCCACCTATTCTGCGCTTATTTCTGTTGGCTCTTATGGGTTTATTGCCCTTTTGACTCTCATCTTCACTAAGAGTCATTCTTTTGGCTTGATCTTTGGTTTTGTTGAGCTTCTTATTGCGCTGCTTATTATTGCTGTCTTTTCTATTTGCGTGACTTTTGCCATTGGTGCAGCTATAGGAACTATTGTTCATGCAAATGTTGTTGCCAAACGCTCACGGTCATAATCCCATCAGCGATACAATTAAGAATAATTATAACCTTTGATTGTGTATTAAATGACATTTATCTTTCGAAATTTGGAAGTGAAGTTATGACCCCTAAGAAGAAAAAGACAAAATCGCAAAGTAAAACCCATCGTAAACGCTATGGGACATTATTCAATGTTGGTCAAGTGCTTATCATTCTCGGTGCGGTGCTAATCATTGTCTCAGCTATAGTTGGTATTGTCCAATATTTGGAGGTTGGCGCTCCCGAGGGAACCTGGCAATCCTATACTTTTGGTTTTGTTAACATCTGGCTTGCCGCTGTCGTCGCAATCATTGTGGCAGTAATTGTCATCTGGTTGGCGGTTGATCGTAGGATCTATTATCGAATGAATCTCTATCTTTATGCGATCATTATAATTATTATTGCTCTCTTGGCAGGGAATCTCGGTTCACTTGTGGTCATTCTTGGTGCGCTTATCATAATTTTCTACCGGCTTTCAAAAAGTTAGTTGTCAGCTATAAAAGCAACAGGCGAAGCACCATGACATATTTGCCTTCCAAGAAATCATTGAAGCAAAGGAAAGTCTCTAAAGAGGTAAAAGAAGTTCTAAATTCCATTATAGCAGATCTTTCTGTACTTATCCATCGAAAAAGCAGTTCTACCCCACTCCCCTTTGAGAATATCACTGCTGCAATGAAAACTATGGAAACAAAGATTGCGGCTGTCAGCATTAGCTTGCCAGAAATTGCCACTTGCTGGGAAGAAACGAAGGTAAGAGAGGCTTTTCACAAGATCACTAGACGAAGAAAACGAACGATTAATAGTTTAATCATTGTTTTTTCTTCTCTCTCTTTCCTGTTCTTAGCTGGTAGTGTGGCAGCGATTATTTTGCTCGATCATTGGTCTAAGTATTTACTTCTTTTAACTGTTGTACTTCTCTTAATTATTGTCTCATCTAATTTCAAGAAAATCATTCTTCAACCGTTAACTCGACGTCAAGAAACAACTTTACAAGCACACTTCAGCGAAGAATGTAAAATTCTCAATGAGTTCATTGATTATTTGAATACCCTCCGTCGCAGGCTCTAACTTATTTTTAAAGCCATGCTTTTAGCCTCTATCGAAAGTTTTTTCCTTTAAAATGAGCAATTATTTACCGTAGAAAGATATTTACAAAAGATTCTACCGATTAGTGAGGTCTCCTCATAGATGGTTTCCGTCGGAACGATTAAAGTCAGATGTGACGCATGCTTAGAAGTCATTAAAGGAAAATACATCCATTTTTCAGATGGCTCTATTTTTTGTTATGAATGTTATCAATCGCTTCCAAAGTGCAGGAGCTGTCACAAACCCATCATTGGAGGAGAAAATGAAGCAATTGATGGGTTATGTGTTCTTTGTTACCGACGAGCACCAAAATGTGACATCTGCGGGAAAGCCATCATTGGAAGTTATACACGGTTTATCGATAAAAGCATTGCTTGTGACGACTGTATGAAAAAATATCAGAAATGTGAACGTTGTGGCAAGCCGGTTGTCCGTTACACAAAAGTTCGGGGAAAAATTCTATGTAAGTATTGCTTAAAAACCACTCCTCGTTGTGCTGTCTGTAACAATCCAATAATTGGCACATATTGGCATTTTGGCGAAGAGAAAGTTTGTGATCATTGCTACAGAGTCTATGAGCGATGTGATATGTGTGGCATGCCAAGCCAATTTTTATTCACCGTTTACGAAAAAAAGATCTGTTATGCGTGTCTTGAGCATGCTCGTCGTTGCTCTGCTTGTGGGCTGCCAATTGTGGGAAGATACTATTCCTATAAGAACCAAGAAGGCATTTTCTGCGAACACTGTGAGCATCTTGCACCACACTGCGATTCCTGTGGGTGTCCGGTAAAAGAGCAGTATTATGAACTTTCTGACGGCCGGAAAATCTGCCTGGCCTGTCAGAAAACAGCAATCACTACAGAAGAAGAATTGCAAAAGGTGATTGCTCTTGCACAAAAAGGATTGAAAAAATTGGGCATAGAAATAACTATTTCAATCAATTATCGATTAATTTCGAAGAAATTGCTAGATAGACGAATAGCACAAGCTGGAGTAGCAATTAGAGCAGGAAAGAATCTCGGCCTTTTCCAAAGGAAAGACGATAAAGTGAATATTTATATTCAATCGCATTTGCCCATTCAAATGGCTCTTGGGACAGTTTCTCATGAGCTTGCTCACGTATGGCAATCAGAAAACCTCATCAACCAAAATCAACCAATCCACCTACGGGAAGGGTTTTGCGAATGGGTTTCTTATAAGGTTTTGAAAATGCATGGTTATCATGGACAGGCGGACCTCATTCTCTCTCGAGAGGATCTTTACGGGCTTGGCTTCCAGAAATACTTGGGTTATGAGAAGAAATTTGGTGTGAAAGCAGTCCTTGATTGGGCAAAGGTTGCAAAATAATTTCAAAGAAGCAATTGCAAGAGTCAGCTCATTTTTACTCCTTTCATTTCAAGCTTCTTAAAAGCCTCTACCTTTAAATAATGAGTAAGAAATAAGATTTGGTATGAATAAAGATGATTATCTTGATAATTTATTAAGTGTACCGCGTCTTTTCCGATTAATTGTTTCTAAGAAAGGTGATATGGTTGCCTTCTCGTGGAAAAACATTCATCCAAATGTGGATGTTTTTTATATTGACCTCTCTGCTCCAAAACCAACGCCAATAGCATTGACAAAAACAGCAGAAACAACCATCGCTCTCGATTTCTTCCCAAAAAGCAAGGCGGTATTGGTCTCTGAAGATAAAAGCCGAAATGAACGGCATCGTTTATTCAAAGTAAATTTAGCTGACCCTTTGACTATGTATCCACTTACAGAAGAGAACCCACCCTATTTCATTCGCTATGGCGACATTCATCCATCTGAGAACTGGCTCTTTTATGGAGCAAATTATGACTTTTCACAAAAGAAGGAGCTGGAGCCGACTTGGATATATGCCCATAACCTCGAAACAGAGGAGCGTATACCTTTAGCGCAACCAACAAAGCCGGCATGGACCTATCCCACATTGAATAACCCGGGTACTCACTTGCTCTATAGTCGGAAAGAATATCACCCGAAAGGAAATCAAATCTGGTTGGTAGATTGTGAGGGGAAAGATGACCATGAAATTCTAAACTTTGCCCCTCAAGCACGAATAACCGCTACCTGGCTTCCAGATGGAAAGACCATTGCATTTATGACCGATTACAAGGATAACAAAAAGCAAACTTATTATTCTGTTGGAATTTATACAGTAGCTTCAGGGGAAATTGAGTGGATTTATGACGACCCAACGAGTTCTATTGAGGATTTATCATCACCAAAGATTGGCAATTACCTCCTTATCCATGAAGCCGAGAAAGCAAAAATAAAGACAACGATTTTTAATGTTTCAACTCGAGAAAAAACCGTTCTTCCCCGTATTAAAGGGAATCTTCATCTCATTAGTCCTGCATTTGATGGTGAATGGTTGGGTATCTATTATTCGTCAACACAACCAAGCGATTTGGTGAAATTTCCCTTAGAAGCTGTTCCAGCATTAGAGTTCAAAACAATTACAGATGTTTGGAGCAAAGCAAAACTAACACCGGAGGATTTCACGCCTGCAGAAGATTTCGAGTGGAAAGGAAAAGATGGCTTACCTCTTCATGGATGGCTTTACAAACCAAAGCATCCCACTGGGAAATGCATTGTTTATATTCATGGTGGCCCGACAGCACATATAGAAGACGAAATTATTGCTCAAGTGCAATATTATGCCCATCGTGGCTTTCTCGTTTTTGCACCAAACTATCGTGGAAGCACTGGTTATGGGTATGAATTTGAAGACGCCATACGTGTCCATGGCTGGGGTTCCGATGAGCAAGATGATATTTTCGAAGGGATTAAAGCTCTCATCGACCAGAAGCTTGTTTCTAAAGGTAAAGTTGGTGTCACCGGCACAAGTTATGGAGGTTATAGTAGCTGGTTTGCTATCACAAAAGCGCCTACCGACCTTGTTGCTGCTGCCGTGCCAATTTGTGGTATGACTGACCTGGTGGTAGATTACGAAACGACACGCCCTGATCTGCGTCCCTATTCAGAACAAATGCTCGGGGGAACACCGGAAGAAGTTCCGGAAAGATATTTCGAACGTTCGCCCATAAATTTTGTACAGAATATCCGAGGAGCGCTTCTTATCGTTCAAGGGGCACAAGACCCAAATGTCACCCCAAAAAATGTTGACGCTGTGCGAAAACGACTTGACGAATATTCCATCGATTATGAATTGCTCATTTTCGAAAATGAAGGCCATGGGATAATTAAAACTGAAAACCAAAAAGTTCTCTACCAACGTATTGCTGACTTTTTTGAGAAAGTACTTTAATATACAAATCGTTTTAAACTACCTGTATTCTTTCTCCTCTTTTTTTCCTTTTTCGAGTAATAAAGGCTTTAACATCATTTCTAACAAATGCAAGTAGTCCTATTGTGAGAGCAACCATAAAAAGGTAAAATGGAACCGCCCATCTATCCATAATAAGAAGCCAAAAGTTAAACCAGAGGAAGAGTGCCCCACCTGCCAAAAGGCTAAAGGCTACCCATTTCTCACTCGAGAAGAAATACGTAAAGGTTCCAAGAAGGGCAACTAAGATCATTGGAACATAATAAGCTGTATAGAATTTATACACCCCTCGAGGCATAAAAATATGTGTAACAATTGTATACATTGCAATCCATTCAAAAAATTCAATGTTGTCCATTTTATCTTGATAGGAGCGCCATAGCATGCCAACAGCAATCACTGAAGCCGAAGCAATCATCCAGAGCATAGAATAATTCCCAAATGCTGCGATTCCTACAAATACTTGAGGGAAGCCGAGTTCCTCGAGTGACTTTGCAAATGAAACACAATCATTAGTAGCTGGATGAACTGCCGTAAAGCGTAACTCAAGTTTTCTTCCCGGGAAAAGCATATGCCGTCCATATTCGACAGGGTCAATAAAGATATATGGAATAGATAACAAGAGTCCAACACCTACGAACAGCATAGCATTCATTATGCTCTCAATAACTGTCTCGCGGATAGTTTTATTTCGTACTTTTTCACCCACCATGGCCATAAACAATGGATAAGCAAAGAAAAGAGCATTTTGCTTGGTCATTGTTGCTATTGCTAGCCAAAAGAATGCTTGCCACCATTTCTTTTTCATTGCAAAATAGAATGCTATTATCGTTAGGAGAGTCACGGGCCCAGGATTTAGCCAATAGATTCCATCGTAAATCACATTGATCGGTGCAATTGCCATCAATACTCCACCAAAGACAGCAACAACCCGCGATGTTTTTGTCTTATTTATCTCTCGTAGAATCAGATAGACTACACCTGCAACAGCAGCATCAGTAAAGATCATCGGAAAAGCCATCCATAGGTTATTCATACCCGGACGCCATAGGAATATGAGAAAGTACAAAAAGACCGGAGGGTAGGAGTAATAGTCATAGACATTTATAGGGTCTGCCCACTCGTAGGGGTACCAATTATTCTCATACCACCCTTTGATCCAACTGAAATAATAATAATTAAAATCTGCAAAACCGCGAAATTCTATGTCATTAATATTGAATGGTAACCAATGATTCCAGATAATGTCGCTGCCAATATTAAGGCCATACTTCACTCGATAATCATATGCGAGAATTAATCTAACAAAAAGGGCACAGCTAATCAAAACTAAAACAATGGCAGTCTCGAATGAAAATTCTTTCCAATCCTTTTCTCGTAGCCGTTGAATGCTTTTGGAGAACGTTTTATGAATGAATAATTGAAAATCCCGTGCAACGCGAGGGTCACTTTCACTTTCTATCTCGTTGCTAGCATTCATTGGTTCTGTAGATTTATAGGTCGGCACGTTTTTTACTCCTCAAATACTTACAACACAATCGCAATTCTCCCTATTAACTTTTTTCAAGAGCAGCTATTTTTTCCCAGCAAATTTTTATTGCTTGTTCTTACGCAAAAATTTAAAGAGGAATTGCCAGAGATAAATATAAATAAATCGAGGGTGCCTGCGCAATGAGTTCGATGACCACTGTGGATGAAGTAGCAAAGACGCCAGAATCAACAGAAACGATTTTTGACGGCATTTTATTTTCTTTCAATGATGAAACCGGTCCTGTATTGAGTGTAAATTACAGCCCTCTGAATGAACGCCAAGCAATAGCAACAATCATTCAAGGGATTACTGCTGTGGGTATGACACCTGAAGTTGAGCGGGAGCTCTTCGGTCCGATTCCTGTGCCATACAATCAAGAATATCGTGCCCTTGTGTATGTTTTCCGTGTGGAGTCTTCAGCCTTCATAGAAGGGCGGTTTTGCTCGCTCTTTTTAATCTTTAAGAAGGAAATGATAAGATTCATCGCAAATGTTTATGCAATGATAAAATCACTCCTTAATGTTTACCATGACACTTATCTAATTAATGATACCTCTCTGCGAGAGGAAACCGTCGTGGAAATTTATCGCAATTTAATTGCGAATCTAAAATTCAAACACCATATCCGGACCTTTCGAATCAACAATGGGATAACCATCGAGTTTGAAGAACAAACAATAATGTTCGGTAATGAATTAACTGTCTTAGTCGATGAAAAAGCAAAGATGATTTACACTTATGCTCCCAGGAATCTTCCAAAAGAAACTCGGGCGAAAGCGTTGAAAACAATTCAAACCCTAAACAAATATGAGTATCAAAACCAATTTACCATCAAAACTCTTTCGAGTAAGAAAGCCTTTGTAGACCTTTTGAAACGCAACAAAATCCAAATTGTGGGCTGAGTTTTTAGCTCTTTTTAAACAAAACCCTGTAAGACTAGGCTCAAAGGAGTCTAGTTGATCAGTAGATGAACACCGAGTTGCGTTTACAAGTTTTAAACAATTCCGCATTTCCTGCGCTTTCTATAGCTGATTTAACTTTCTTTGCCCCGCCACAAAGAGCAAACCCATCGATCTTGGCAATGAATACTGTTCTTTCCAAGCTGAAAAAAAAGCAAGCAAGCGCCTCTAACAGGGTTCTTATTATTGTTCCTGGATATTCCGTATCCACACCCCCAAAGATAGGTGATCATAGATTTTATATTAATAAATTAAAATTTCATCAAAAAACAAATCCGAAAGGTTATCGAAAAATTTTCCTCTTCGATATCTATTCGAAAAAAGACGGACGTTGCAATTTCCAATATGATATTCCTGCCCTTGCAGAGATACTTTATCATACATTAACCGCTTCTAATAGTGACTGGGAAATTTCTGAGGACAAAACGATTGATTTCATTGGCGCAAGTATGGGAGGCTTAATTGTTCGTGAGCTTCTTCGCCGGCATCTTCGGGGGGCAAATCTCTTGGAAAATAGTAAGGGCCGCAGCTTAAAAATTGGCACTATTGTTCTAATTGGTACGCCAAATCGTGGCAGTAAAATTGTTGATTATTTACAAGCGCCATTTTTGCAATTTTTTTTGAAAATTCGTTACGGGAAAAACCATTTTGCAAAAAGCGAACAATTTCGCCAGATTGCAGTTGGAAATACAAATATTTTTGGCCCCCTCTTAGGTAAGTTTTTCAAAAAGAAAACACCGAACAACGACTTTCTATTGACATTAAATGGCTCTATACAAACACCTGGTACAATACGCTGGATAACAATTCGTGGCACTAAAAGGAAATGGTACGCGCCCTTTCTTTTTGGGAATGAATTGAACGATGGTGTAATCGCTGCCAACAGTGTTCCTCTATGTGGTGCTGAAAATATTGCTGATTATAACCTCCCATTTAATATTGCTTGGGATCATCGTGATTTATATGAAGATGAGGGATTCTGTAACTTCTTGTATGGTCTACTTATCCTACAATTAAGCTTAGTAGACTACCTGGAAATTAGTAACTTAATTATTACTAGCTCTCAAAGCCTTCCAAAAAGGGCTTTTCTTATACAAAAACAGCGTCAACCAGCAAATTCCCTCATCAATTTAATGCTCCTATCTAAAAAGAAACAAAAGGACAGCTTTAAATGCCAAACTTTGAATTAAATTGTAGAACTAGTAAAAATCAGAACTAAAAAACTCTCTCGGAATAAGAAAAATGGCTTCAGAAGCAAAGAAAAAATTAGAAGCAAAATCTCTTTCAACCAGTAATCGCCCTTTAGTAAAACATTTTTGTAGTGATTGTATGTATACTTGGTGTTCTTTGCGAGGAAAAATTGTTTATTGCACCCAAAAGTATCGAGGTGTGCAAGGTCTTAGCCTTGTATGTCAAAAAAGCGCCTTTTAAAAGCTCCCGCTCTTTTTCAAGAAACGTACTATTCCAATAGTCTCGTAATGTTAGGAATTTAAAAGAGCAGCAAACAATCTTTATACTTCAGAGAAACTCGTAGAGTTGGTGTTAGCTTGGCAATTTTAGATGATCCTCGTAAAAAAAATCTCTCTCCAGAAAAACCCATAACACTGAAAAAAACAACCTCTTCTTTTTGTTTGGATTGTGTTATAGATTGGTGTAAAATTCGAAATAAAGTAACGTATTGCTCGCAAAAATACAAAGGGATAAGATGCTATAGCTGTTCAGATACAAAATGTACGATAAAAAAGCGAGCCGGAGCCTAACTCATTTTTCTCTCCTTTTTTTTCGTCCTATCAAAAATCAACCATTTTTATGCCGCATCAAGCAAGCTTTGGAACATGTCTTCTTCGGAAGATTCTAATGTTTCTTTTATCTCGAAATCCGTCCCCAAAATCTCTTTTATTTTAGTCAGGACTTTCTCGGGGCAATTTCCTTCCTCTATTTTAGCTGCAGTACTGTTCACTACCAATTGTAAGCCTTTTAGATCGACGAATTTAATGCGGACAATATCTTTTGCTTCGACTTCCATTCCTTGGATGGTAAAACCGGCGTTTGTAAGTTTCTGTGTTAAAGTCAGGAGTTTTTCTTTCATTTTTTCACCCTTGTTATTCTCTACTTAATCCTTTTTCTTGTAAGAATTTCTTGTTAGTGTTTTTTTCAGAGTGTTTTTTCTGTTGAGAAATATCTTTCTACGTATAAAAACTACTCTAAAGGAGCAGTGTTATAAGTTATTAATTCTTTCTGGTAAAAACTTCCTCATTCATACCAAACTTATTTGCCTAATATAAAGTTGTTGATTCAGCTTTTTTCTTAGAAGTTAGAGCCGGTTGAGATTGATTACTGCTCGAAAATGAGTGTTTTAACAACAACAGGAACGACTTGTTTGTCCGCCATAGGTTCGCCGATATCTATGTAATCCCCTTCTCTAAGGGCCAGCTCATCTATGGAGATGATGTTGTTTTTAAGTTCGGTTTCCCGCCGCATGACATTTCCGACGCTGTTTCCAATATCATCATTAAATACCAAGATGAGGGGTATTTTTGAGTGGAGTAAATTGGGCACAGCAGAAACGATCCCTTGGGCAAACGTTTTCAAGCGTTCATATGATAGCCCAATTGTTTTGTGGAAAGCCAATGCAACTGGCGCTTCTCCATTAGGGATATCAATTCTTTTGAAGGCTAATTCTACGGCTTCTTTTATCTCTTCCTTTGTAGGTTTTTCCTGGGGTAAATAGGGTACAGCAACAGGAATATTGCGAATTGGAAATGCATTGTCATCTGTGACAAGTGTTGTTGCGCCACTAACCTGTAGTGAATATTGCCCTGCACCTATCACTGTTGCGCGAATAAGTTCTGAAGGTTCGATCAGTGCTAATTTGAGATTTTGTATTTGTTTTTTGATTTCCTTTGCCACATCTAACCCAATATCATTGAAGGTTTGGGTGGTTTTTCCATAGAGATACTCAGCTACCCCACCAGAAAATGAATAGTAATCAACCTTCCCATCAAAAGTGATTAATGGTGTCATCATCAAATTTGCCGTTGTGTGTGAAATTTTTACCTTTTTTGTAATAACCTCTAATAATGCTTCCACAAGCCGCTGAACAATCTTTTGCTTGTCTTCAGTAACAAGTGGCTTTCCGATCTCGAGTTCCACTCCCACATCCCTTGCGGTGATTTCTGCTGCTTTTTCATATTTCACGAGAATATTCTTTTTCCCTTCTGTGACTAAAAGCCTACCTCCAACATTAATACAGGCAGTGTCAATAATTTCGCCTTTCGGAGAAATGACAGCAATATTTGAGGTTCCTCCACCAATATCAATGTTCATAATTGTTTTTTGTAGTTGTTTAGCTTTTGCAACTGCACCGCTTCCCATTGCAGCTATAACTGACTCGAAGTTGGGACCTGCAGTCGCGGCGACAAACTTCCCGGCTTCCACGGCAAGCATACTAACAATTTTTTCTGCATTTTTCTTTTTTGCCGTTTCCCCGGTGACAATTACTGCTCCTGTATCTATTTCTTCTTTCTTAATTTTTGCTTCCTGGAAATCTCGATGTAAAATCTCTGACAGCTTCTCAAAGTTAATTGTCTCTTGATCAATTAATGGTGTCAGGTGAATCTTGCCACGATAAAGGATCTCACGATTTGTTATCTCGAATTTCTTTGAGCTTCGACTCATCTGTTTTACAAGATGTAGTCTTGAAAAGACCATGTGAGAAGTTGTTGTTCCGACATCTATGCCAACAGAAGTAATAAACAATTCTTGAATGCTCATAGTCCGTTTAATACTTAAAATTCCTTTTATCTATTGTGGAATGTTTGATTTTCGCCAAAAAAGAAAAGATTAGCTTGAAAGACTGGCGGCAAGTTCATTGATGTCTTTCAGTCCTTGTAATTCTGCTATTTTTTCAAGTGTCGCAGCAATTTGCTCTTTCACTTCTGCTTCTTCTTCCTCTTTATTCAAAACCTCGAAAAGAATCTTTATTGCTTTTTTTGTCTTAGGTTCTAACTGTCGAAGAGCAAGGGCGGCTGTTTTTCTTACATGGCAGCTGGGATCTTGTTGCAAGGTATGCAGGAAGACATTTGTAGCTCGTTTAACTTTCATAAAAACCAAGGCTAAACAAGCCCAATAACGAACTGATTCATCTTCATCATTTTCTAAGAGTGTTACTAAGGTGTCGGCTGCTCTTTTATCGCCAATTTCACCTAAGGCATAAGTTGCTGCTCGCCGGTTCTCAACATTTTGACTTTTTTGAGCAAATTCTAAGAGCGATTCAACTGCTTCTTTTGCTTTTAATCTCCCAAGAGCTTTTGCAGAGATTGCTGCCATTCCCAACCCGATGTCATTTTGAAATGCATGCAATAAGGCGGGGATTGCACGTTCATCTCCTATCACTCCAAGCGCTTCCGCAGCGGCTCCTCGAACCCAATCTTCTTTGTCCTTTTTTAAAGCTTCAAGAAGTGCATCAACAGCAGAATTCTCCCCGATCATTCCTAATGCTTTGGCACAATTTTCTCGGATCTCTCCATCAGGACTTTGGAGTAAGAGTTCAGTTAGCGGTTTTACTGCTTCCTCGCTTTTCATTTCACCCAAAGCGATTATAATTTCTACAAGGATGGAGGGGTCCTTGAAAAAACTCAAGGATTCGAGAAGGGTCTTAATTACATCTGGTTCCGGAAAGGCTCCAAGTGCTTTTGCAGCAGTTTTTCGAAGAACAGTTAAATGATCTTTTAGGAGGATTTTCTTTAAGAGAGGAATGCTTTCTTTAACTCGGTTTTTTCCGAGGAACTTTACAGCTTCTCTTCGAATTTTCCATTCGCTGTCATTTTCAGCAATATCCATGAGAATCTCTCGAGTAACTTTTTTCGCACGATTGAACTTTTTTTGGAGCTCTTCGTCTTTCTTATTAAACAGTAAAACTCTAATTTCATCTTGTTTTGACACGCAATGTTCCTCCGAAACTTTCTGACCTTTTTTTTCAATTTTCTTACGAGTAAACGCTGGAAAAAGCTTTTACGGGGAGATATGATTGAATTATACTTTTTGGGATAACAAAGAATTACCTATTTTTCATTTTTTCGATATAAGGGGAAAAAAAGCTTTAATTAATATTGACCAGAGGGCTTAAAAAAGGGCAATTGAAAAGTTCCTTTTGGTGAAAACGACTTTTGGTTGTTAATATTTTTGGGAATGAAGCTGGTGCAAAAATGGCTTCAGAACATAATGCTATCGCGATTATTGTGGATGTTTTACGTGCAAGTACTACTATCCCCACAGCAATGGCAAATGGCCTTGAGGAGATTTGTGTTGTCCAAGAAGTGGCAGATTGTTTTCAAGCGCAAAAAGAAATAGGCGCATTTATTATGGGCGAGCGCGAGTGTGTAAAATTACCGGAATTCTTATACGGCAATAGCCCTGTAGAAATGGCTGCCGTTGCAAATAGCTGCCCTACAAAAAAGGCGATATTCACTTCTTCGACGGGGGCAAAAAGAGTTATAGAAGCATGTGAAGCGTCATATCTACTTATAGGTTCCATTATTAATGCCAAAGCAGTCGCTGAAAAAACACTCACTCTCTGGGAAAAGGAAGTCAAACCCATTGTAATTATCCCTGCTTTTACCGAAGGGCCAATTACCAAAGAACAGATGGGAACAGAGGATCAAATTGGGAGTGTTTTGATTGCTCGCGAGTGTCTGAAATCCGGCATACAACTTTCACAGGATATTCTTCATGAAATTCATGTGCTGGAACGATTCTTACAAGAACAAACAATCGAAGAGTTGTTGAGGAAAACAGCTCATGGCAAAAAACTGTTAGAGTTAAACTTTGTAAAGGATATCACTTTTAGTAGTAATTTGAATAGCTGTGAAGTGGTGCCAATTGCCACAAAGGAAACAATAAGAAAACTCCAAACTAATGCAAAGATGGTTTGTTTTAGAAAATAAAAGAAAAAAAGAGCAAAGAGGAAGTTCATCTCTTCAGCTTTGGATCAAGCGCATCTCGGAGTGCATCACCAAGTAGATTAAAGCCCAGCATGGTGAGGAAAATCATCATCGCCGGGAATGTTGGCATCCACCAATAAGTGAGAAGGTTATCGCGGTGGTAAGCTAAATCATCACCCCAACTAACTGCTGTGGGATCCCCGAAACCGAAGAATGCCAGTCCAGCAATGCTCATAATTGTTCCGGCAATGCCTAAAGTAGTTATAATAATAATTGGCGACATGGCATTTGGGATAATATGCTTGAAAATGATACGCTTATCATCTGCACCAAGAGCATGCTCTGCCATGATGAATTCTCTAGCCTTCAAGCTAAGAACAGTACTCCGCACAATAATACTCGTTCCGCCCCAGCTGATCAATGAGAGGATCGTGAGGACGATGATATAATACCCACCATCGAAATTGAAAATCTTGATCTCACGGAAGAGTGCAACTGCAAAAATGAATAAAATGAAATCAGGGAGACCAATAATGACCTCATTTATACGTTGAATAATATCATCAAAAAGCCCGCCATAATAACCCGAAACGGCTCCGACAATCATCCCTATAACACTTGTAGCCATTTGGCCCGCAAGGCCCAAGGCAAGAGAGAGGGGTGTACCAAAAATTGTCCGGGAAAAAATGTCATACCCTCTGGTGTCGGTTCCAAATGGATATTTTGCACATGGAGGGATTGATTGCTCGCCTGGCAGGATGTATTGTGGATGTGCAATTAATCGAATATATTTCTCGGTACCGGGGATCCACAATTCAATGAAGTAATTGTTCTGATCCCAAGGATCTGCAGTTGGATTCCCCAACCCAAACAGATTGTCGTATTGTTGAATAAGGAAGGCCGCAATGCCAAGTGCGAGAAGAAAGATAACAATACCAAAACCAAACATACCCAATTGATCCCGACGCATGCGGCGGAAAGTAATCGACCATAAACTAGACCCTTCAACTAATCGTAATGTTTCCAAAATGTTTTCTTCGCGTTTATTATAGACTTTTATTTGCTCATCCTTTGATTTATCTACAGTTGAAGTCATAAATTATACCCACACTTATAATTCTGCTATTATTTTTCTAAGAAAGTTCAGCAATGAAAGAAAAATAAATAAAAGGGCTCTAAAAATATGTCGCTCTATATGACTATTAACAAGATATTTAAAGTAAAAAGGTAAATGCATAAATTAGGAGGAAAATATGGTATGCCAGAGTACTTTGACTTTTTTTATGTGAGGGCAGTTGGGAATGGTTCATTATATATAGGGCCAAACTACCGAACATTGGAAGAAGAAGACGAACAACTCGAGGTGATCACTCTGGCGCATAAAGCACTAAAAGAAGCTGCTGTTGACGTCTCTCGAATATTGCGAGATGAATATTATCAGGAGCTGGGCTTTTTTATTAACAACAAGCTGAAACGAGCACTAGAAATATTACACGAAATCGATAATGCTTATTAAAAGCGACAAGTGAAAGCAAGGACTGAAGAAGCAACTGCCATCAATAAAACGATCTTAAACAAGCAAAGCAAGAAGAAAGGTGGCGCCGCGTACAGGATTTGAACCTGTGACCGCTCGGTTAACAGCCGAGAGCTCTACCAGTGCTCGCGAAGTACACGAATGTAAGCATCGCCCTGAGCTAACGCGGCTTATTTTTCTCATTGTTTGGCTCTTATGCTTGCCGTTCAATTCCTTTTATTTTATTTTTTAATCTTTTTGGTTATTTTGTTGATTGTTTTCTTATAATCTTTTTATTTTTATCTTTTCCTTCTTTTTTCTGACAAAAACCACTTTTTTACGTAAAAAGTGGCAACTTTAATATTTTGTCTCTTACAAAGAAATGATTACCCCCTATGAGATTAGGGGTATTCCTAACTATTACTAACAATATGGAGTTATTATAACAATGGTTAAGTTAGAAAAGATTGGGTTCATCGCCGTATTGGTTGGTGGGCTCTTAGGTATTGTTGTTGGTATTTTGAGCTTCACTCCTCTTACCACTTTTGCTGCTTGGTATCTCGGTGGCAATGGTTTGTTGGGGTGGCTTGTTGGTTCCGCCAGTATTGTCTGGCCAATTTTTTTATTGGTTTTCAGTGCACTGGCTCCTATTATTGGTATTCTTAAGGAATTCTTTGATGGTCTCGAATTCACTCTCCTTCTT
>Ga0164310_10000275_pt1 | contig 26591 bp, 23 predicted proteins | sample GuaBasSedimGuay1_FD_121795 | JGI IMG/M metagenome (GOLD analysis project Ga0164310, IMG submission 121795) | Subseafloor sediment microbial communities from Guaymas Basin, Gulf of California, Mexico - Guay1, Core 4569-9, 0-3 cm | ecosystem: Environmental > Aquatic > Marine > Hydrothermal vents... | reverse complement strand
TAAGCCGCCACACTCTGAAAAAAAGAGAAACAAGACCGACCGACTCCGCAAAAAATTTGAATCACAAGCCCTGCAAATTGCGAAGGAACTGGATGTTACGAGCAGGGAATATGAGATGACATTAATAAAGCTTGAGGAGTCATACCAGTGGGCGAGAAGAGCGGTTGAACGACATGGCTGAAGCCAATAAAAAAGCCCCGGTTCGCCGGGGCTTTAATTCTTGGCAGACACTGCCTGTTATTTCTTCATTAACAGGTATTGCACAGACTGACCGTACCATTTACCCGTGCCTGAAAGCGTAGGAATTTGAAATTCGTTTAGCTTATTCGCTATTCTCTGGAGACCCAGCCCCTGCTTCCTCAATTTCTGGATCAGGCCGATAAGCTCTTTCCGCTCTGCCTCTTTCTTTTTCATATCAGTCACCACATTTTTCAAAGAGTCTAATCCGTTCATCTACTCACCACCTTCCTACAATACGGGCAAAACCGACAGTCCGGCTCTTGCCCCGCTTTGTCCCTCAACGCCGCGCAGCAGCGCAAACAGTCGCCTCTATAATCGCTCGGGTCATGCTCTGTCCCGTGTCCTATCAGTTCGGTCAGCCTTACCATGCTTTCACCGTCTCCATTCGTTGTATTTTTCAATCGCCCACACTCCCGTCAAAAACAGCATGACCAGCAGGGCGATCCATATCGATGCTATTTCCATGCTAATTTTTTCCATATTCTCCCTCTTTCCGCCCCCCGGTGGGGGCTTGTTTTTTTGAAGCTTTTTGCAATTTAACCGGTTGACCGGGGACTCAGCGATACAGTTCGATCAACCATCCCCCCTTTCTTTCTTTCTCTTCCGCGCATTTGGGGCAGTAAGAAAAAGCATTTTCTTCCTTCCGCCCCATATCCGGCTCGTCCGTGTTAGGGACGAACAGCATTTCACCCACACAGGTGAAATGTCCGCATGATGCCCTGCGTGGCGAGGAGAGCCACGCACAATGTGCGGTGTGTAGCTCTCCGCGCCTGAAGCACGCGCCGCAATAGCATTGCGGCGCGTGCGCTGCAATGTAGACCCGCTCTTCCAGCAGGTCTACAACCCCCTTCTTGAGGATGTACCACGCGTACATCCCCTTTTTAGAAGCCTTGGTGTACAGAAGTTGTCCCTCTTCCCTGATGAGAATTAATATCTCATCGGGGGAGAGGGAATTTACGATCTCTTCAGGGGTTTTCCCTGAAGCAATCGTTTTCTCCACGAGTATTTCCCAACTTATTTTCGTTTCCATGTTCTCCCTCGTTTCCGCCCCCCCGCGGGGCATGGTTTTGCCGATAAACCGGCCTCATGCGCTATCGCAAAAATGAATTTAAGCACGTGCCTTCGGCAGAGTAGGCAGCTAATGGATAGCCGCGCGGATCGTCCTGTATTGACACGCTCCAGTTATTGCGCTTCACCATAGAATTGATAGCTTTTATGATGCGCTTTTCCTTTAAATCGTCGCGTTTTTTATCCGCGTTATTATCAAAAGCACGTCGTTCGTAGATGCCGTGCAGGCCTTGCGATAACCGGCGCATTTTGAAAAGTGTGTCCACCTGCTCGCAATTCAATTCGGCTCGCGCCACCGCCATTGCTATCTCCCTCGATTGTGATATGTTCATGTTTCTCCCTCTTTCCGGCCGTCAGGCCTGTTTTTTATAAAAACAGAAAAATCTGTTTCTCTGGCTTGCATTACTGGGTTTTTTGCCACCATAGCGATATTCCCGCTCTATTTTCCACCATTTTTGAATGTTTTCATCTTCATCTACTGTGGGAATGTATGTTGCACACAGTAGTGGTGTGGGTCGTTCTCCAGTGTGAAAATCATCTATATGGATATTATGTTGCTCTACTATGTATTCAGGCAAAAACCCATGTCGATCATAAAATCTGTTGCTCGCGCGCTTGGTGAAAAATCCGATGTTCCGGAGATTGCGCGCTAAATTTATGACGTGCGGTATTAGCCGTCGCGTGTGTTCGCGTTCCCGATCCTCATTCTCAGCCGCGTCCCATAGCATATCTATTATTTCCCCGCGCGTCGCCGGGCGTATCGGCGCAGGCGGATAATGCCGAAAACACGCCGGGCGCTGTAGAATACCGTAAATTTCACAGTATCCCCACCATCCACCGTATGCGCAGGACACTGAATGGTATTTCACATACTCGCTTTCTATTTCTACCCACACTATTTTTTTTCTCATAATTTCCCTCATGATATAGTCCATGTTCTTCCTCTTTCCGCCCTCCCGGGCTGTTGATTTCGGTGATTAAAGCCCACTCCTACGCCGAGTGACCCGACATCCAACCGCTCGTAATTCTCGCGCGGCGGCGGCTATTGACGTTTCTCCTGACGGTCGCCACGGAATTGAACGTGGTGCATAAAACGGACGTTCCCAAACTTTCCCGTCACGTTCTGATAATTCATAAAGCACTTTTTTCTGCGCTTCATTCTCTGCGCTGTCTCTGTTCATAATCATGTTCTCCCTCTTTCCGCCCCCCGCGGGGCATGGATTTTTATATTCATTATTAAATTTAATTGATCTAATTCCAAGCTAAATAGTCCCCTTCCTCTGTCTTAACATACTCACCATCATTGTTAAGAATAACAAGGCCGCGACAATCCCGCTTTTTGCGAAAAGGCTCATCCCCATTAACAGGGATGAGCTGTAGAAATAACTTCCCTGTATCAACAACATCTGCTATAACTTCAACTTCGGTTGCGGTTGGGCGGCGGCGCGTGCCGCCCCACACCAAATACCTAACAACACAATTTTTATAAACAGTCTCCCCGCGCTTCGGCGGCTCCCACGCGCGGAGTTCCTCAATTCGTTCTTCCGCGTTTTCCAAGCTGTAGTACATAGTTATGTTATAGAACTTAGAGGTGTGGTGCCATTCGACTGCGCTGAGCAGTTCTTTCACGGCACCAGCCTTAACTTTCAACATGCTTGCTATTTTTGAAGCGGGGAATCTGCCATCGTTTTCAGCGCCGATTGCATTATTACTTTTCGAGTATCCGTTATAACCTGCCATGTTCTCCCTCGTTTCCGCCCCCCGCGGGGGGCTGTTGGTTTTTAAAGCCTCAGTCCTCATAATATTCCAGCTCTTCGCGCAACGTCTCCGCTACGCGACGTAACCATGCCTCCCTCGGGCACGTCGGCGCACTGTCGAACACGCCGTTCATCCAGCGCGTGAGCGCCAGCGCCGTCCCTTCGAGGATTGCGACGTCGCCGCCTTCACGCTGGAGGGCGTCGAAATCCTGGCACAGCTCGCCAGCGCGTTGGGTGTTGCGACCCCACACTACTATTTTTATCTTTACCATGTTCTCCCTCGTTTCCGCCCCCCGCGGGGGCTTGGTTTTTGTTTCCAACTTATAATGATATTATAACGATGGCGTAATGATATGTCAAGGGTTTTTCAAAAAAAAATAATAAAAAATATCCCCACCATTAAAGGAATATTTATCAACAGAATAAAAATATTAAAAATACATATTATATAATGTATCTATACGCGCGCGCACATGTCTTTTGTTCCTTCCATTGTTTTTAAAAGCTTTTGTATTATGTATTTTCTATAAAAACAATAAAAAACAATAGAAGTAAGTATTTTTAATGTATTTTGTAGTTAAGCTACTTATTGTAAAGCAAAATATATGTTTAATAGAGATAAGTTGAGCGCTATACGCTCAACCTTCGCACCAATTATCTAACATAACTTTTCTAATAATTAACGGCAACGGCAACGGCGGCGGCGGCGGCGCCTTTAACGATTTATTCCTTTTCCGAAATATCTGTGTTTTCTGTCATCAACGTCATGGGGCCCCCCTCCCAATTCTCGGAAAGCTTCTTTGTAGCAAGGCGGTTTCCCTTGCGATGTTTTAGATAAAAGGGGGTGCGCTTGACAACCTCGCATAAACTTGAAATAGCGATTTTGGATACGATTTTAAAGGACTTGATGATTTGACAGAAGAGGTGGTGAGGATATATAATGATTTGGAGGTGAGCTTGAACAAACGAGGGGAGAAGACAAAATGAAGAACAGATTGAGTTATGCAGAATTAAACAAGAAGATGGTAGGGGAACAGAAACGAATGCGAGATAGGGTAATAGACGTGGTGTTTTCACCATCACCGTTTGACGAACTCTTGAAAGAAACGAGGGAAGAGGAAATGGAGGAAATGAGGGAGGCATTCAAAGAACCGATGTTTGGAGAGAATTCTTTTATGAAAGCACTTAGAGGAACGGGCAAAACAGATGCCGAGAAAAAAGCGTAGGACAAAAGCGGAGATAGAACGAGAGCGGCGGGAAGAAATCCTTTCCACGATAGATATATTGAAGGGAAACAGCCGTGTACAGATATGGGCGGAAGACAGTACGATTGTCTTGAAGAAGTTGCTCAAGGAAATGAAGAAGGAGTATGAGAAGGCCGTAGAAGCGAACAACATGGAATATGCGGGTTTGATACGTGAAGAGGGTATGGAACACGTGTACGGGCGGTTGGGTTGCCTTGCGCCGTGGTATGAGATACAGACGTACATGATTAAAAATGAAGATGGGCAAATGATGCGGTATGAGCCGTATAAACATCAAGTGGAGTTGTACAAGATACTGAAAAAGCAGTGGGGAGTAGAACAGACAAAAATAGCGATATTAAAATCACGGCAGTTGGGAATGTCCACGGCGATAGAACTATATTATTACTGGTGGACGAAACACAATCCGGGTATGGAAGCTGTAATAATTTCACATGAAAAGAAATCAAGTGCGTGGCTGTTTGGCATGTATGAGCAGGCATACAGGAATGATCGGAGTCGGCATATTGAAACGATCAGCCCTGAAGGAGAAAAGCAATATTATTACCGTGAAGCTGATATAAGACGACCGAGTGGAGAAAAGCAGCTTATATACAAAAAAGAAGCTGGCGGCGGACAGGTGACCATCTTCACAGGCATGAATCCGGACGCAGTACGCTCACAGACTGTTCAATTAATCCATGCAAGTGAATTTGCGAGGTATGCGAACCAAGAAGAAGCGATGGGCGCGTTTGCCTCGTGTGTGCGGTTGCGGAAGAAAACAGCATTGATACTTGAGACGACTGCACAGGGAATGGGAGACGATTTCAGCGACCTGTGGTTTGCACCAAAAGAAGGGGGCCCGGGATTCAAAGACAGTTGGCATCGGCTGTTTTATCCGTGGTTTGTTGACCCGAGATGTTTTTTACCGTTCAATAATAAATCTGAAAGTCTGGCGTTTGCCAGAAACATGAACAAGTACGAAAAGAATATGATGCAGGAATACAAGCTCCAGTTTTCACAGATGCACTGGTGGCATGTCATGTGGGAGAGTCATAACCGTTCAATGCGGATGATGCAGCAGGAATATCCATGTACTCCTGAAGAAGCGTTTATCAGTTCAAGTCGTAGTGTCTTTGGAGTACGTGTCATACAGCACTACAGGGAGATTGTGAACAGCCGCGAGTGTGTGAGATACATGGTTGACGGAAATGAGCTGATAAAGCATATTGACGGCGACCTGTGGGTTTATGAGAGACCAATAGCGAATCGAACCTATTCAGGTGGCGTGGACGCGGCTGAAGGTGATATTTCAGGAATCGACTCAAAGGAAATTAAGACTGACTTTTCCGTGCTCAAAATAGCGAAACGCCCGCAGTCGAAAAATGAAAAGATACAAATAGTTGCCACATATATCGGGCGACCGACAACAGATGTGTTTGCGCGGATTATTGACGTAGTCGCATCGTGGTACAATACAGCACAGTTACAGATTGAGTATAATGGCCCCGGCTCGGATGTGATACAGGCACTGAAGGTGTTTCGCGGTTATCCAAATATTATGAAGCGCCCATCGTTTGATAAAAAGAAAACACGCCGTGATCCTACTAAAATGCCGGGATCAAGAAAATATGGATTCATTCAGAACACGGTTTCCCGTAAAGTATTGATGGATAACATTCGGGATATTGTCAGAAATAAGTTGCTTGAGGAATATGACGAAGAAACGATTAATCAGATGCAAGCACTGGTTTATGATAGTAACATGAAAGAGGCGGCGAAATCTGGTTACCATGATGACTGTTATATGGCACTGGCATTGGTTCTCTTTTCGATTATCTATGACAAACCAACCCCGCCGCAAAAACGTAAGCCGATGTCATTGTATCAGAACTTCAAGGATGCTGGCGACGGAGCGAGTGCTGATAAGGCGATACGAAAAGCCTTTGACCGATTTGATAATTCCAGAGAAGAAGAGGAAGAATACCATTTTGTGAAATAATTACCCTATTTGTTTTTGGGAAATATTTACACAGATTGCTTGACAAGATTGCTTTTTAGCTGTAAGAATGAAAATAGGGAGCACATAAAAACAATGACTGAGCAAAAGAAACCTAAAGCCACTAAGAAAATTGCTGATGCCGGTAAAAGCCCGCAGCAGAAGTTGAAAGAACAGATTGAGGGTGAAGGTATTGAACCGGCAAAGGCGGCAATGGTTGTCATGGGTAATGCCGTGACTGAAGCGAAGAACCGGGCGGAGAGTGCGAAAAAAGAAATCGTGAATCCGGCTGACGACTTCATATATTTTGATAGTGGCAGCGCTAAAATCCTTTCCGGTATGATTCCTGAAGATAAAAAGCAGTTCTCTTATGAGGACTTTCTTGAAGAACTTTGCTCCTACGGACTGCTCGTCGGTTTTCAGTTCCGCACACTTGACGATCTGAAAATTATGTGTGGAACCGGGGCATATATGATATTCAAGGATTTGCCTGAATTTTCTTCTACTCTCTCAAACTGCAATCAGTCGCGCGGTTCAGGCTGGTTTCAAATAAATAATCAGGTTCGTTAAATGAATACAGAGGCGGAATTAAACAAGGCACCCGAAGATTTTATCAAAGGTCAAAGAAATAATCGTGCCTTTAAGCAATATTTGAAAAATTCTTTTTTGACTTGTTACCAGAACCCGGCGCGTGTAGAACAAATAGAAGAATCCGAATATCTCCGCGAACTATTTGAGAATAAAACCCCGACTGATTACTTCAAGCAGGCACCCACGACAGAGGATAAGAAGCGGCTTTACCGCTCCGCGCTTGTAAAGCGTATGACACTTGTGCGTGCTGCGCGGCTTACCAACGTTCGCCCGAAAGCATATATGAACCCGGTGTTCAATCACGAGGGCATGATTGCCTTTGTAGAGTATATGACAATGCTTGGTAAGGAACATTGGGCAAATCAGGAAATAACCAGATTGGGTGGTGTCAACGGAGGGTCTGGTAGATTCATTGATAGTATCCTCGATTCGGAATTTGATTACTGGTGGGACTATTCAAAAATGCGTCTGATAATGTACCTTCTTGTAAAAAATTCCATGTTTGATCAAAAGGGATATTTGAAACTTCTTCATAAAAACGGACGAATCGCGGTTGAGGTTGTCAGGTCGAAATTCGTATGTGAAGACCCGATGGCGACAACTCCTGAAGACAGGCAATATCTTTTTTATATGAAGCCCATGCCATGCAGGGATGTTGAAAGAAAATATAAGCTTAAGAAAAATTCAATCACTCCCGATCCGGCATGGTCAACACATTACGATGGTGATTTTACAGCAGGACTCAAAAAAGAAGATACGATTAAGACACCCTACGTTTTACTAATTGAAGGTTATTTTCGTGATGATACCAGGATGGAAAAAGAGAAACTTTTCCCGAATGGTCGCATTGTAACGTTTATTACAAATCAGAAAACTGATACAGGGGTTCGCATCCTGAAAGATCAGGTGAATACTCTTCCGACATTCCCGCTTATCGACTTGATACTTGAGCCTGATACTGAAGTATCGGGTTCACCAATGGCGCGAGATATTGCGCCGATACAGGAGATTGATGACCGGGTGATGCAGCAAGGCTTACTTAACCATGAAAAAGTCGGAAGCTCAAAAATATTTTATGAACCTGCTGGAGTAGTCAGACCGGATAAGATAAAAAACAAAGTCGCTGAATTGGTTCCTGTCGATAATATGGATTCGATATATATCTCTCCCGGAGTACAGACTACCGGTGAAGGAATCAATTTACATAGTGTCCTTGATGGAATCGGTCGCGATATAGCCGGTATACCCGAAATGATTGAAGGTAAAATGGGTGGTCGCATTGATTCTTCAAAAGCGTTGTTAGTGACAAATGAAAACGTAAATCAACGGAATCAACCTGCTTTTAGGTTCCTTGAAGATTTTTATAGACGTGTATTCCGCGTATGGGGTGCGATGTATCTTGCCACCCAAAAAGAGGGCGACCGTGTGCGCTTGGGCGAAGGCTACAAAACCATGTATAAGTTGCCATTTGTCCTGAATAGTTTCGTTGATGATATTGAAGTGAGTATCGGGCAAGATAGCACGTTGCCGAAAGACAAGGAAAGTATAACCAATCTGATGCTTGAGCTTTTGAAAACGCCGGCTGAAGATGGTATGCCGGTTGTTACGCGTCGTTCCGTCCTCCGACATCTTGAACTTGATGACAAAGAACTTATTGAAAAGGAAGTGGCTCAGGCAAAACAAGAGAGGGAACAAATTGCACAGCTTGCACAACAGGCACAGCAGGCATCGCAGGCCATACCGGAAATACAGAAACAAATGCAGGCGTTACAGGCTGAAAACGAACAGTTGAAAAATGGAATGGCGAAAGAACAATTAAAAATACAATCCGATCTTGAAAAATCAAAATTAAACAGTGAAACAAGTCTTACCCGCGAAGTGACGCGGCAGGAATATAAAATTGCTGAACAGGTAATGAATAAATTGATTGAACTTGGTGTTCCACCGGAGATAGCCCGTCAACGCGCAGGGCTTGATGAAGGGGCGGCACCAACTATTCAATAATACGGTGTTGTTTTGAAATCGGAATTGTTTCTACAATGTCCGGTGAATAAACAAATCGACAACAGGAGGAAACATGAGTGACGAAGAACTGCAAGCCCTGATTGAGAAAGACGCGGCAAACGTAGCAGAAGCTGCGGCTGATACAGTGCAGGGTGAAGAAACACAATCTCCGGGGGATAACGCCTCACCCCCGGCATCGGATGAAGCTGGTGTGGATAAGCCTGACGGTGAGGCCAATCAGAATGACGATAAGGGCGATGAATTACCGCCTGAAGAAGTCGAGAGGCGGCGGGAGCAAAGCACGATTGATAAGGTTCTCCATGAAAACAAAGGAATCAAGGAGAATCTTGATAAAGCGAAAGAGACGATCGAGCAGCTGACCAAGAAGTTGGAAACTCTTGGGAGTTCAATTCCAACCACGCCGCAGTCACCGCATCTTGCGAGTGTGCCGCCTGAACAGTTAAGGGAAATGAATGAGTTGGGAATAACCGACGCTTTCATAACTTTGAGCCAACAGGTTAAGGACGGAGATATTGATCCTGATGATGCAAATAATTACTACCAGAATCTTTATCACCAAAAATTGCGGGACAAGGAAATCTCTGGCATTAAGGATGAATTAAGTGTTCGGAGAGAGGCTGAACAAAAAGAGGCTTTCAACATTCGAATGGATGGAGTCCTTAAGGAAAATGGCGCTCATGGCAAGGAATCTTACCGAAAAGCAATGGAAATGTCGTTAATCGACGCTTTTGGGATAGATGTAAATAATCCCAAAACCTATGCCGAGCTTACCGAGGAACAACTTGCCAAAAAAATGAGCATTGCCTACAGGGAAGGTGAACGGAATATCAAGCGCATGACAACACAGCGCAGTTCCGTTCCCGATACTGAATCGTCATCGAGAGATGCTGATATGGGTAATTCCGAGCCGGAAGGAATTCATACAGTTAGCGACGCTGCTGATTATATGCGTAAACTGTATACTCAATCGTGATCGTGCAGTAGCCCCGTTATATCCAGAAGGGGTTGATTAAAGTGCCTACATCACGCACAATCAGTTACGATAATCTTACCACTTCTACCACGCAGTATTTAATCAAAGGTCTGAAAGATCAAATCTTTCTCGACAATCCGCTTCTTGCTCTGTTGAACAAGAACGGCGGCACGTATCCCGGCGGAGAATCGATTCGTATCAATCTCCGCACCGGGCGCGGCGACGCTGGTGGATTTTCGAGATTGTCCGACGCATCCCCCATCGATAAGCAGATAATGGAACCGGCGTGGTTTACGCCCGCCAAACTGTATGCGAACGTCACGGTTAATCAGGACGAGTCTCTTGACAATTCTGGCCCCGACGCGATGATAAGCATACTGGAAGCGCAGTTTGATACCGCACGTAGAACACTTGAGGAAATGGTTGAGGAACAGCTGTTCGGTGACGGTGTACCAACAGTCGCAATACCGAAACCGTTGAACGGCTTGCAGAATACCGTCTCAACTAATCCGTCTACGGGTATTTACGGCGGACGCAACCGCGCGACAAACCCGGAATGGCGCAATCAGGCGGTTTCAGGTGTAAACCTCGCCGCTTTCGATTACGACCAGCTTGTTACTGACTATTCAACCGCATGTCTCTCGATGAAGAAGGAATATCGACCGGATGTAATCCTGACGGATAAAGATGTCTATACGAAAATCACTAAGTTCGCTACCAATGCTATGCAGATTGCACCGGCGAATATGGTTGATCTCGGATTCAAAGACGGCATCGGATACGAAGGCGCGGCGATTCTCTGGTCGCCGAACTGCCCGGCAGGACACATCTATTATCTTAATACCCGCTTCCTGAAGCTGCTCACGCATGTGAACGGTGCTTTCAAGGCGGGTAACTTCATTGAGTCAACTGGCCCCATCGCTAAAGTGCAGCGAATCATCTATGCCGCGCAGTTTATCTGCGATAACCCGCGTATGCAGCTTGTACGCTCCGGCGTAACTTAAGGAGGAATGACAATTATGATACTTTCATTCAAACCTGACATTTCAAAGATCACACAGTACGCGACTGAAGCAAATCTCGGCGACCTCTGTGAGATCGACGGTATTTGGTATCGTTACCTCCAGCGTGATTCAAACGACACTGGCACGATGGTAGCTAATCTCATCATGCGGACGGCGGATAGTGCGACAGACCCTAATGTGGTCACGATGCTTAATGCTGACGGCAGTAGGAACATGCCGCGCGGCATTTCTCAAGCGGAAGTCACGGCAGGGTATTTCTTCTGGGGTATCCAAGAAGGGCGGGTTGAAGAACTCGCAACGAACGGGGATGACGACATAAGCGCAGGGGACTCCATTATCCTCGGCGCGACTGATGGAACCTGCGATTCAGTTGCTGCTGGTACGGCTGTCACATATACCAAAGTGGGCATAGCTCGCGCGGATGATGTTGACGGCTCGGACACGGTAGACGTGTATGTAAAGATTCCGTAATGGAATTTAGATGAGGGGCGGGGCGATTCCCGCTCCTCATTTTCTTTCAAAAATTATATGAGAAATCAATTAATGAAAAGATGGAGGAATTGAAAATGAAAAGGATATTTATGATTATTGGGCTTTTGCTTGTATTTTGCGTTCATGCAAATGCAGCATCTCCCGAACGGTGCGTAACGCCGACAGGTGATTATGAGACGATCAGTTGTGATGCAAACGCGGCACAGTATGTGAATGTTGCGTCCGGCACACTAACAATTACATTAGATGCTGACACCCTGTATGGTACCCATAATGCGATGTATACCGCATTGACCGATGGTACTGACGTTTTGGAGATTACGGCGAGTGCGGCAAAGGTGTTTGCAACGGACTTCGACATCAGGGACTTGACGGCGGCGAGCGATACGGTGAGTATTGAAGGTGGAAATACATTGGATGTCAGTATTGATGACGGTGGCAATGTTATTACCGTTGATGCGACAGACCTTGACATACGCAATCTTACCGCTGCGAGTGATACTGTTACCGTCTCCGGTTCGTTGACACCATCATATTTATCCACTACGGAATTTATCAATTATGGAGTTCCTGCGACAAGTGCGTCGGGCACGAATCTCGACCCGGCGGCTTCATCGACAAAATTTACAATACAGAATAACCATGATGAAACCGTATGGGTAAAGGTGGGCGCGACTCCGGCGGTGAACGATGGGATAAAGCTCGTGGCGGGCGCGACATGGATTGTTGAGGATGTGACTGTTACCGATCTTGAAGTTTATAATCCGGACGGTTCTTCTGCTCAAATTGCGGTGAATTACTGGAGGTAAAGGAATGTTAAATATCAAAAGAGATCATGTGAAAGAATATGCAATGATCGTGTTGGGGCTTCTGCTTATGCTCCTCGGGTTCAGAACGGCATTGTCTGATTCCATGACAGTCCCGGGCGGCGGTGGAACCTTACAGGAGGTTACCGACGCGGGGAACACTACCACGAACTGGATTCAGATACAGGATGACCTGTTCGCCAGCGGGAGCGCGTACCTCGGCGGCGGCTTCGGCTCAACAGGTTGCTCGGTTAATGACTTCAATGGACGGCTCCAATGTGACGGGAATGTCGAGGGCTATATATTAAGTGCTTCTTTCGCCGCAATAGCACCTGAAATACAGGCAGGGGGCGGTTGGAGCGGTGGCGGTTCAGGCTCTACTCTCTATTCAGATGGGAGCTCCAAGTATAACAGTTTTTTATGGACAGATTCGTTTGTGGACACACAAGGCTCGTATGGCGGTGGTGGTTGCAGATTGGGCACGCATCTACAATGCGACGGTAGTATATGGGCATCTGGTACTTACTATGGTGACGGCAGCGGGCTGACGGGGCTGTCATCAACTTCAACGCTTCAGGATGCGCTCGACAACGGCAACACGGGGACGCTGACCGCTGATGACACAATGGAACTGACGGGCACGAGCACGTACAGAACATTGTTTCTCGACCACGGCGCGGGCGCGGGAAATGTGCTTGACATTGATACGGATGGCACAGGTGATGCGCTTTCCATCTCTAATAGTGGCACAGAACACTTTTATATTGAAGCGGATGGTACTATCAACGCCACAGGCACTATTGTTTCGCGCCCTGCATTAAATGCGATTAGAGAATATGCTATGGAAGTTCGCAATCCTACCTATTTTAGGGAGGGAGGCAGCTATGGAGATGGTCTACTCATTGGAGGTCGCTCGGTCTGGAATGGGGCAATAGGTATGTTGTTTGAAGATGCTTCCGGTTCTTCGGTGCAAAATTACGGTGCATTTTTTATGCTTAATTCATCGTCTGGTGATGCACGGGCTATCCACGCACAGCGCACAAATACCAATGGTGCGACTGTTGAAATAAGAGGCGGCTCACCATCTCTATTATTGAGCAATTTTGGTGCTCAAAGTGGTCTTCATTCTTTAACTAATCATAGTGGTGGTATAGCTGTGGAACTGGAATCTACATCAATCGAGGGTGGGTCGGGATCGTATGGTCATTTGCTTGACATCAAAACATCACAGGCAGTTGGGGATATTATACAAATTAATTATGGCACGTATTCTGGCAGAGAGCAAAATGCAACTATGTTCGATATAAATGTGGATTGGGAACCCACTATTGTTTCGTATAGCGATAATGGCTCTGTTGTATTTGATATAAATCTTGACAGCGATTTTTCAGCGACCACGCCGACGGATATTGATCTAAGGCAGGTAATGAATGTCACGGCGACCGGTACGGTTGAAGCGGTTTTGATTGAAGTGAATAGCGACGGCAGTGGCGGAATAATGAATTTGACCGAAACGAATACCGGCTCGGCGAGTGATACGGTGATAATTTCAAACGCCGGCACAGGTTATTCGACTACATGGGAAGACGCGGGGGTTGCTGTTCTTTCCGTTGAGCCGGACGGAGACATCCTCGACCGGACGGGTTCTTATTACTACATGCGTGGCGAAACAACGACACCGGCACGTATGGAGTACGGGCGCGATACGGTCACGAGCGCGTCCACGGGCAGTGTGACGTTCGCAAACGCTTTCAGCGCGACACCGACGGTGACATGTACATGGGAAAAGAATCAGGTCGCCGCGGCTGGTACATCGTGTTGGACTTATGATATGACGGCAAGTTCATTTAAGTGGGAATTAGCGTCGACAATGGCGTCCGGTACTGTAAACTGGAGCGCGGTGGGGAGCAACTAATATGTCTCATAGACCACAGATAGTAGTTGATTACATTAAAATAAATAAGTCACAGGTATTCATAACACTTGAACAGTCTTCCGATTACGGAGCTTCCGAGGATTGGTATTTCAATCAGATGTTGGTGGATACCAGTTCCGGTGATATTACAGTAACGTTCCCGGCTGATATTTCAGGGTTTCCCGAAGGCGCAAGCCGACATATATTTAACACTGGCGACAATCTCGTAATTATTGACACGAATGGCAATACCATTGATGGCGATACGAGTGATCGTGTTATTTATCCTGATGGTTATGTAGAAGTTCAAAAACTTGATGGCACAGTACGTATGGTGCGTCAGCATAATGTTGGTTTCAATGTTCAACCTGATGACATTGCGAATCTTGAAGTCTGGCTGGAACCGTTCGATAGTTCAACAATTACCACTACGGGAGTATTGGTTGACCAGATAAATGATAAGTCAGGCAATGGGAACCATTTCACCGGTTCGGGGGTTACGCGACCTGATATTGAAACCGATGGTATTTCAGATGGTAAAGATTCAATCCTCTTTTCAGCAAGTGAATTACTGACTGCTGGTGACGTTGAAGTGCATAACAACAGTGCAGGACGCGGTTTATATATTTGTGCGCTGATTAAGCCGTCTGCGACAAGCGACTATTTTCTCTCTAAATTTGCTTTAGGTCAGCATGAATGGTATATGGGGACTACACGCAACCGTGTATATGAAGATTTGACAGGTTCATATTCCAATCGAAAGGCGAATCTTGACCTTGATAACTGGCAAATACTTGAAATCAAATGGACTACCGGCGAGGGGATAAAAGCGTATGTCAACGGCTCGCTACAGGGCGCAGGGGAGGCAGTTACCGATATATCTGACGGTACAGCGTCACTGATATTAGGAGATTCGACAGGCCTTGCGGGGTTTGTCGGTGAGATTGGCGCAATCATAATCTATTCGCGTGAATTGACAAATACGGAACAGCATAAAGTTAGAGATTATTTGATTGGTTCACTGAAATTGACGGATTTAATACCATCTTCCATTCAAGATGAAATATGGGATCATGATCCCACAACTCATATTGTAACGCTCGATGATGATGAAGACATACTCGATTTAACAGCGAACGCATTTAAGCCTCGTGTCCTCGCACAGACTACACAGCCGACGGCAGGGACAGGAGCTACGCAATGCGACAGCGGAGAAATGTTGATTTGGATTGATACAGACGACTCGAACCGCGCGTATTTTGTCTATAATTACGGCGGCACTATTTCCACGTGGGTGATGGATTAATGAGGTTGCGCGGACGCGGGGACATTGTACAGCATTATACAGGGTGGACAGTGAATCAGAATTAAGGAAGTGAAGATATGCAGTGGGATGATATAGTATTTGATACGCGGATTCTCTTGCAGGAAAAGACAGAATCCTTTTTTCTTACACAGAGTCTAAAAATGCTTGCCTGTGAAAAACAAATTGAGGTGGCGCGGAAAACAGAAGCGTTGCCCACGAGTACAACCATATTCTTTGAGCCGGATACATACGAACAGGACTTGCCGGCTGATTTTGTTTTAATCGAACAGGTTGACCGAGGTAATGTTGGTGAACTTTATGAGAAGAAACAGCGACCGCGTGATCTCCCGTATCCGCTTGGCACCCCGACACATTATTATATCTGGGGAAAGAAAATTGGCTTGTATCCGGGCGCGGCGGGGCTTGAAGGTACCGGAACCATAACCGGAGCAGGAACGACCGTTACGGGTACGGGCACAGCGTTTGAAGCTGAATTGCAGGTGGGGACGAAGATAAAATATGATACCCAAATACGCACGGTAATGAGTATCACCAACGATACGAGCCTCACGGTTGATATGGCGTTTTCACCGCAGCCTACGAGTGAGAACTTCACGTATGGTGTTTATATCCCCATTCGATATTCACACTATCCAGCGAAATACGGTTTCATTGCGTACCATGACGGAAAAGATACGCCGGATGATGTGACATTGCAGATAACTACCACAACGGTAAGCCTCGTTATCACAGGCGGCGCGGACGCGGGGACATACACGTTGACTCTTTCCGACTATCCTACCATGACCCTGCTCATTGCGGCGATGAACGCATGGGGGCATGGCCTACAGGTACGGCTTGATTCATCAGGCGCGGCGGGCGACCCCACAAACCTTGAAGAAACCGTTCTTCATACAATTTATGAAAGTACGAAATCGGAATCTGTTTATTTCTTTATGCGACCGGAATTGGATGTTGATGCTCTCATATTTTTGAAGTGGGGTATAATCGGCGACATGCGGCGCCGGGATAATGCCCCCGGCAAAGCAGGCGAAATGGATAGAAAATATGAAAGCGAAATAGTTCAGTATCGTGGAAACATGCGGCTGAAACGAGTATCCGGGGAATCTCATTCAATCGGCGATGCGTACCGCGATAGCAGTTATGTTGATGAAATTACTACCATTCTGGAGAGCTAAATGAGTGGCGGCACAGAATATGATGTGATTGAAATAACCGACTTCAGCGGTGGAATGAATGTCGGTTTTTCTCCAGTGGCGTTGAAGAACAACGAGCTTCAACTTGCCCGGAACATCATATATTACCCTCTCGGCGCGTTATGGTTTAGGAACGGTTACAGCAGAGTTATAAACAACCTCATTACCGGCTGTATCGGAATTGAGAATTTAACGCTGTTTGAAACGCAGTCTTATAATGAAATAGTGTCGGCGGCAATAACATCTGCGGGCGGACGGAAGTTCTTCAAGCTTGGCGCGGTGAACTGGACGGAGATAACTGGCGGCGCGGCGTTCGGCGCGTATGTAACAGATATGGTACAGTTCCGCGATCATTTGTTCTTCTGTAACGGCGTGGACTTCGAGTATTCATCCGACTGCGTAACGAAATCGGCATGTGGCTTTCTCGCGGGAGCCGGGCAGCTGACTGGCTTGCAACCGCAACTCATTACAGTGAGTGATGACCGTTTATTCCTTGCGATTGATAATGTGATTTACTGGTCGGAATATGATGGGTGGACAACAAATCCCGGCACAGACCTCGACTTTAATGTAAATGATACACTTCCCATTGAATGCTCAAATGCAGACCGACGCGGTATTGTTGCATGGCATCCGTTCGCGCAGGACAAACATTTAATCGTATGTCGCGAAAATGATACATGGATTATTGTCGGGGAATCGGGCGCGAATTATCGCCGTAACAATGTGTCCTTGACCGCCGGATGCGTCTCGCAACAGGGGATCGCGCAGATACCAAACGGAAATCTTGTTGTGGTCGGCAATGGCGACATTTACGAAATCAGCCCGAATAAGTACGTGAGTGAACAGGCGGATATAACTTCTATCGGCGGACAGATAAAGTCTCTGCTCGATGGCGTGAACATGACGACCGCCAAAGCCGTTTATGATGCGCGGTATAATGTCGTGCTAATCGGCTACTTAAATGGTACTCTCGTATGGCATGTTGATGGGCGTGCATGGTCAGTGTTGGACATTCCATTCAGTGCAGCGGTGCGAAAACTCTATAGCTTCGATAACAATAAAATATACTTTAGTTTCCCGGACTCAACATATCTATATGAAATGTTCAATGGCGATGACGACGACGGCACGACAATCAAGCATACGGTTCATACAAAGGAATTTCTTTTGCAGGGATTCTTTGACGAATCATATTATCGCTCTACAAAATTCCTTTGCGACACAACTGAAATTAATCCGTTTGAAATTACTTTTGCGACTGATGGCAGGGCGATTGCGAAAAATGCGGAATGCGATCCGTCCGGTTTTGTTCTCGATCAGGACATTTTGGACGTTGATATTCTCGGCGGCTCGTCCACACAGATTGCGTGGGCAATTCTTGAAGATGAAGTTTCAAGCGGTGGGCATCTGTTTTCAATCTATGTCGAAAAAGAAGATGAAGAACCGCTCACTATATACGGCATGGGAATTGAACACGCACCAGTGAACAGAAGGAGAGAAGCATAATGGGACTCATAACTGTAAACGATTTTGCGGCTAATAAAGTTCTCACGTCGGCAGAACTGAATAACTTCAAAAACACAGTCGTTAATCTGCTCAACGGACTACTTGACGATGCGAACATTGCTAATAATGCGATAATCACGGCGAAGATCGCAGACTTTGCGGTGACAACTGCGAAGCTGGCAAACGGGGCAGTAACGGCGGCGCAAATTACTGACTTGTCAATCACGGCGGCAAAACTCGCTTTGGACTCAATCACCGCCGCGCAACTCGCGCCTGATTGCGTGGGAGCTTCTGAACATGATGATATTTCCGCTTCAACAGATACATATCATACAGCGGAGAGCATTGCAGTAGTTGATTCCGGTGGCAAATATACGGCGACAGAAGTGGAAGCGGCGTTGCAGGAAATAGCCACGTTTGTCGGAATGGGTTCCGGTGTATCAGGTGATCCGTTGAAATATATTGGCTTTGCCAGAGACCATACAAATGTGTTTCCTACAAATAATCCGAGCGCACAAATAACAGTCCCGGCAGATAGTGCACCATCAGGTATAATTGTTTCATTATCTGCACACTTTGAGGATGTTGGTAACTCTGGCATGTGTAATTGTGTTGTTCCATTGAGCATTAATTCCACGAATCTATCAACAGTGACATCACATGATCCCAGATATACATTACAGTATGGCAGTGCGTCTGGAGCAATTATGGGACAGTTCAGTCAAAAATTGATATATATAACATCTGATGGGTGGGATGGCACACAAACCAACACAGTTGAAGTAGGGACACCGTATTGGCGGGCAGATAGTACTGGTTGCACTGGCACGACTGTTGAAGATTTTCAAATTGTTGTTGCGGGAATACAATGAAGGAAGTGACAAACAATGTCCATGTTCTCAAAATTTTTTGATAAAGTATTGCCGGGTGCGCCGATGCAGAAGATCACACAGGCGACAACCGATAAATGGATCGCGCCTGAGCACAAGGATATTGTTGAGGGACTTTCACAGCAGTATGTGGCTCCCGGCATGGTCAAGAATCTCGGTTTGCCCGAATGGACAAATAATCTGTTTGGCAGCGGTGGCGGCATCACACCGGAGAGTATCGCACAGAATCCTTACGGAACGATAATTATGGATGAAATACCGCGGGTTCCGGATATATTCGGCGGTGGTGGCGGAGGTTCACAACCTTCATGGCTTAACAATATTACTTCCAGTTTGATACAGAACCTGTTTGGTAAGCAAACTCCAGATGCGCCAGCTCAACCTCAACCAGCTACGACCTTTACAGCACCGGATGGTACTACAATTAATATTCCAGAAGGTGGTTTATATAATACGGGTTCTTGGGGTAGCGGGCTGGCACCCGCACCCGGTGGTGGAACCATGCCCGGCAGAACGTCAATAGGAACTCCGGCTGACAAAACAGGATACCAGACACCGGGACAAGTGCCGGGCATGACAATGCCGGGAGACTTCGCGCGTGCAGCCACAGAGGGTGCGACACAACGCGGCAAGGACGTTCTTGAAGATTTAATGGGGGCGGTTGACAAAAGCACTGCGAGAGCGCGGGATACAGCGTCTTCAATGATTGCTGACCAGATGCAGCGGCGCGGTGTACGGACAAGCGGGATTCACCAACAGGCACTCACGGAAATGGCGGGTGAAATGTCACGAGCCGACGCGGAAACAAAACAGCGGCTTGCGCTCGACGTTTATAATTCAATCGACCAGACTACTCAGGCTGACCTCGACAGGCAACTTGATTACCTGATGAAGACAATGGATATTGAAAGTGTGACGAATCTTGCTGAAATGGATATTGCATCACGAGAACGGATGCAGGCACTTGAGATTGAATATCAGAACGCGACAACAGCGCAAGCCCGCGCGGATGCTCAATCACGATTAAACCAAGAACGCCGTTATCAACTGGCATACGCGGTCGGGAGCTTAATCGGAAAATCAATATTTGGATAGGATAAGTCAGGAGTGTAATAAATATGGCACAGTCAAGTTATGGGCTCGCAGCGGGATTGCTTGATTCAATCGGCGCGGGAATTGATACGAATAGAGAAACGCGTCGGCAGGACGAAGTTGCGCGACAGGAACAAGCGCGACGTTTGGAGCAAATACAAACAACGGCTGAAGCACAGTCGCGGGCAAATCAGGAAACCATGAAATACCAGCGAGAACTCGACAGACCGGAAATTGAAAGAGAAAGAAAGAGAGAAACATTAAACAATATACGCGAACACATGAGCAGGACTGGAAATTTACCGATAGGCTGGACTACAAATGATTATCTCATGCTTCAATCGGAAGTTGAGGGAACAAAAGCCCCCGACCTCTCCCCGCCAGTAAAAGCGGCAGGTGCGGCAGTAGGAAGCCAGACAGCGAATGTCCTCACAGACGTTTTGAGGGGCTTACCCATATCTGACATCGTTCAACAGGCAGTTGGCGAAGCAGGCGGCACACAGGCGCCACAGCAGCCGACAGCGCAGGACATGGGAGCCGCGCCGTCAATGGGATTGCTTGAACAGGGTACGCCGGTCGATATGACTCCGGGTGCGGGACAGATGCCGACAACCCAAGTGGCACCACGAGCGACATCAGAGAGTGTGGCGACGGAGATTGAACGACGCGATCCGAATTTTGCGTTACCAATCGCGCCGGGGCAGGAAAGGCCGGCTGAAGCGGTACCGGGTTATTCGACGACTGGTGCTTTACCTGAATTTGCACCGGGCGTAAAAGAGGCGCAACTTTCAGGAACGGCCACAACACCGGGCTACACACAGGGCTACACACCGGGCGGCGGTGCACCGCAAGCTCCGAGTATCAGCCCGATACTCGGATTCGATGTAAGCGGCTTGAACGAAGCGCAGGTAATGGCTCTTGAAAACAGGCATTTAGGAGCCGAGCGCATACTGGATCAAATCGAAGCGGTGGACGCTCAATTTGAAACATATAAATATCCTGAAATGATGAACATAGAGGATCGGAATCGGATATTGAAAGAACGTCACGCGCTTGACGAAAAGTATTATGAGCAAATGCAGAGCATCCTTGATGATAATGTGACATATTTGCGCAAGAATGGAAATGATGAACGAGCGGATATTGCACAAGAAATCAGCATTATGTCAAAGCAATTACGCGCTGCGGAAATAGATATTGACCATGCTGAATTGATATACAAGAAAGAAGAGCGGGATAGAAAAATACTCGAAGCTGAAGATAAAAAAACAATGATTGCGATGAACAGCATGAACAATGCAATCAATCGTGCTCTGGATTCAGCGGATAAAACATGGAACGCTGAAATAAAGTCAGCGGGATCGGCAAAGCCGACCACAGGACTACATGCGCAATATGGCACAAGAGCTGAAATGCGCCGCGATATTGCGAAGCGGGAGGCTATACGATGGGGACAACGTATTTATCAAGGCTATGGTTTGAAAAATAGATTACCGAGTCCGGCGGCTGACATGGCGGCATCATGGAGCCTTAACGGTATTTCCCGTAAGGATTGGATTGACTATCGTGTGAAATACTATGAGAATACACCTTCAATGGCAGGGGAATATTGGGCGATGGGTCAGAAGAAATTGCAAAAAATGGGGAAAAAACCAAGAGCAAAAGTGAAAAAAATGTCACCGGAACCTACAAAAACAGAAAAGAAAAGGCCGGGAGCTACCTCGGACTGGTGATAAAATGCCTTCTCCTTATTCTCGAAAAGAAAAACTTCAAGAACATGTTCGGGAAATTTCCGAATTTTCTTCACAATATTTGCGTGAGGCTCGAAGGAGTGCCGCCGCAAAGACGAAAACACCGCGACACCGGGCGATCAGCGACACGCCGTTACCGCGTTATATCCCGCCTCCGGAACGTGTTTCCCCGCGTGAGAAGTTACGGGAACAGATTAAAAGTATTGCGCCGTTCGGTGAAAAATCCCAAAGTATTGCAGAACGTATAAAGAGAAAAACAGGCATCATTATCCCGTTTACTGATGCAGTGGATCACAAACAGCCGCCTTCTGCTCTTGAGCGGTTGGGGGGCGGTTTAGTAAAAAGCTACATGAAACCCGCCATAGAAATGGGGAAGAAATTCATACCGCACATGGGGGGGGATATATCGTTACCGATGCCGGGCGCGGGTAGTTTCGCGGGAATGGGTGCGAAGCTGCCCGAATCACGAGGCGCATCACCGTTTGTAAGTGAAGCCGAAAAACAGGAACGATTGAAATCATTGACGGAAGTCGGTAAAGAAATCGAAGAACTTCCAAGCGGCGGGGTGGCGGGATTCACAGGCCACATAATAGGAGACGTTCCGGCATTTATCGCCTCCGAAGCGATTTCAGCGGGAATCATTGTTCGAGGCGCAAAAATGTCAATGCCGATGATACGCCGGGCGGCTCCCCGGCTGGTCAAAGCGTTTGAAAGCTTATCCCCGTGGGCGCAGCGAGTATTGAACACGTCCGCGCGGGCAGGGGCGGTTGCAGTTCCGTATGAAGCGATGCAAGGCAAGGGCGTGAAGGAAACAGCAGCAGCAGTACCGTACTGGATGGCAATCGGTGCCGCATTCGGCGGCGCGGGTGAAATAATTGCGAAAATAAGAAGCGCAAAAGCAAAAAAACTTCTTGAAGAATCAATAAAAGAAGAACTTGACAAGGCAGTTGATAGTTTGAAAGCGTTGAGGTTGGAAACGAAAAAGTTGGGCACCGGAACTCCGCTTGAAAAGGTACCGTCGAGGGTGGGTATGGATGTGCCGGTAATAATTAAACCGGAACAACAGTTCAAAGATATTCAGCCCAAGTTATTCAGAGAAGGTATTTCGGACAGAGCATTATTTTTACGGTGGGCGAATATACTGGAAAAAGAAGGACTGATTGATGAAAGCAAAATTGTCAAAACCGCGTTGAAAAAAGAGGCAAAGGGAGAATTGACGAATGAAGAAATGCAAAGAATATTGGTTGATGAAGCGATACTCGACCCGCTGACCGCAAAAGTCGATGATACTACTCTGTTTAATCGCTTTGTTCAGATACTTAAAGAAGAGGGAATCATAAAGATGTCTCCGATAAGAACAGATATTAAAAAACCTGTAGGGAAAGCATATCAGGATACGGTAAAAGAACAATCAATCGATGAAATGTACAATACATTAATAGAAAATGAGGTTATTAATCCGTGGGAAACAATTTCAGTTCCAATAAAAAGAGCAGGCCAAAATATAGACCCTCTGTTGAAAATAAATACCACACTTGAAAAAGCCGTGTCGGAAGCAAAGTCGAAACGGAAACGCATCGAGCCGCTTTTGAAACAGTTGTCGGAGTATGGGAAAGGCGTTACAGAAGTAACAGTCCCGTCGATAGAAGTATTGCCGGGCATGGGCAAAGACATGAAGCTCTACGGGGGCGGGGCTGAATACGGAGCAATTCGCAACTGGTTTCGTAAACTCGATGAAATGTACGGTAGTCGTAGCCGTGCTTTAAGACGCGGCGGTGGTGAAAAGCTTGTTGATGTTGCACGTTGGCAGTGGGGCGGCCGGTCTCGCGTTGCAGCCATATTCCGTGACGGCTTAATGAAGATGGATTTGAAAAATGATTCAGTATATTTCGATAAACGACTTTCAATCCCGCATATTGCCGAACATACTACTGGGGAGCGAATTGGGAAAACGCTATTAACCGATCTTTCCGCTGACCTTGCGAGAGCACGGCATTACAAGTTTGTCTTGAAAGCCGGGAAAAACCCCGGCTTCAGGGGCGACAACTGGAAAGAGCAGGGCTGGAAGTTTGTCAGTGAGGTCGAACAGGAGGTTACCGCTCTAAGAGGACAACAGACTTCAGGCGGTATGGATGCCGCCAAAGCCGTTGAAAGCACAGCAGACAGGTTACAGGGCGCGTCCAATGCATTGCTTGAATATGGCGTTGAGCTTGGATACTTCACAAAAGCACAGGCGTTGTTCTTACGAGAAAAATGGCCTATGCATGTACCGATGCACCGCATGGCGCAGAGGCCGGGTAGTACGTTCTTTGGCACGGAAAAGATTGTCAAGCAACGATATGCCGACCCCTCGATAAAGGGCGGGCAGAGGGAAGCGATGAATTTGTGGGAGGACCTTATCGGCAATACAGTTACGATGGTTGATAAATATGAGAAAAACTATTTTAAGCAGAAAGCGATCGAATTGTACCGGGCGAACGGTGGCAAAGTCAGTGAGATACGTCCAATATCGAGCAGATACTTATTGTATGACAAAAACGGAAAACTCACTGACGCGGGTGACCAATGGGTGAAGTGGGCGAAAAGACAGGGAATTGATGTTGATAACATTGACCCTAAAGTGTTGCAGGAAATGGCGGAAGCGGCGTTGGAACCGCGCATACTTGCCGAAAACCAAATCGCGTTCAAGCACTTAAGCCCGGACGGGAAAAGTACGGAGTGGGTGACGACAGAATTTCCCCTAAACGAAAAAGGGCAGATTGCCGATGCAACCTTTTTCCATGCAATAAGAAATGCCCCATCGGTGGAAAAGGGAATGACGGACAAAATAATATTCGGGGCCAAAGAATTGGTACATACAGGCGTTGTCGGGCATCCTTATTTTCCACTGAAGAATTTTATAAAAGACATACAGACATTATTCATGCAGGATAGAAAATCACTGGAAAACCCCGAAATATTAATACCGAGAGTAGTCAAACATATTAATGATATGGGGCGCGTCGCTTTGCACCTGCTCGGCGTGAAAGACCCAAAAATCATTGCAATCTATAATCAGTCGGGCGGCAGCGGCGCGGCAATGCTTGAGCAGATGCTTTCAGGGTCAAAGTCCGGCAGTAAGATGTTCCTGTCCGGCAAGGGCGCGGCTCCCAAAATATGGATAATAAAAGAAGGAATAAAACATCCAATACGCACCGTGAAAGAAGTCGGCGCGTTATTTGAAAATGTACCGCGTATTGCTCATGCCCTCGACAAACTTGATCGCATGAACATCCCTGAATCAGCAAAGATAAAATATAAAAAGGGAATACTGAATCGGTTCCAGCGTAATTTTCAGGAATACGGATTGTCTTTCAAATATCAAGTCAGGTCTGCAAAAGATATTACGCCCAAGATGGTCAAGGAAATACCCCGTCAGTCACGCGACATCACGGTAGATTTCGCGGATATGGGCGCGTTCATGGGTGAAGGTTCGCCAACGGGGTTTGGGCGCGCAGTACACAAGGTACCATTCGGAACAGCCGCTTTCACTGCGGGATCAAGATATTTCAGGACATGGGCTGAACATCCCGTAGGGGCGGCGATAAACACCGTGCAGATTATGATGGCGCCCGCCGCTGCCGTGTGGAAAATAAATCACCTTAAACAATGGTATCAGTCCATGACCGATGATGAAAAGAATCGTGGGTTATCGATTGGTGAGATTGGCGGTAAGGTCTATTCCATCCCGTGGGCGTTTGAATGGGGTTCGACGGGAGCAGTCACCCAACGTCTGCTTGATTACGCTCATGACAAAGACCCCGACGCCTTGAACGCAGCAGGTGACGCACTGGTGAAAGCCTTTATCCCGATGGGGAAAACATATGGTGTTTTTGCACCGCTTAATGTTCCGATGCAGATCGCCGCGGGTTACGTGACAAAAAAGCAACCTCACTTTAACACGCCTTACATCCAGCCGTGGGAAGAAGATGCACCGTCATACGAGCAGGGCGGCGCGGGTACGAGTCCGCTGTTGAAAGATTTGGCGCGTGGAACTGCAAACGTATGGACAGGGGCTTTCGACAAGCCCATTGAGGACGCGCCGGGCGTGATAAACCCCGCACACGCACAGTTTACTGTTAGAGCAGCTGGAGGGCCGCTTGGAGGTGATGCCTTACGTGCTGCTGATCTATTTTATGATATGGCGAGATCGAAAAATAAAGTCAAGTTTATCAAAGACAGAATGAGGGAAAGCCGGGTTGAGACGGCACCGATAGCGCGAGATTATTTGAGTCCTGAAGCGCAGAAGACATGGTACTCCGATGAAATGGATGATATATACAAATTGCGAGCGCGGTATCGCCGATACAAAAAGTCAGATAAGCCTTCTAAAAAAGCAGCGGCATTTATAAAATTATATAATGAACATATCTATTCGGAAATGCGACAGATACAGAAGTTACGAAAACGCGCGAAAGAACTTCGACAGAGCGATGCTCCCGGACGCAGGGCAGAGGGTGAAAAATTGGCAGAGGAAGCGAACATCATAGCCCGTGAAGCTCGTGATGCTTTCAGGAAGGCGGAAAAGGAATGAACGAAAACGGTGAAGGAACTCAAAATTATAGATTAGACAGGATTGAAAATGTTCTCGAAAAAATACTGGAGAAATTCGAGGACATGCCCGTAAGGTGCGAAACGTACAGAGGCAATAT
>Ga0164310_10000274_pt1 | contig 26636 bp, 27 predicted proteins | sample GuaBasSedimGuay1_FD_121795 | JGI IMG/M metagenome (GOLD analysis project Ga0164310, IMG submission 121795) | Subseafloor sediment microbial communities from Guaymas Basin, Gulf of California, Mexico - Guay1, Core 4569-9, 0-3 cm | ecosystem: Environmental > Aquatic > Marine > Hydrothermal vents... | reverse complement strand
TTGTTTGTCAACTGCTTCTCCGCCCTCACAGGCTTTAGATATTGGCTTATCATAGTTTTACCTCTTACGGCAGTGTGGATGGCTTTCTACACGTACTGGGCTGTAAAGAAAAGAAGGATATTCCACAAGGTATGAGAGGGGTAAGGCTTCTCCGTGGGAGTTTAGGCTTCATGGCTTACGATGAGGTTAGAATCTTAGATGGGTGTGTTAAGGACTATTGTTAGATTGTCCCCCTGGTCCTTCCCAGGAGTATTTTAAGCTCTGTGTAGAGTGGCTTGAAGTTTAGGTATAGGTGGACTGCAACTGTTGCCGCCATCGAGTAGCCTAGGACGGCGTGTATCTTCATCGGCTTCCCTCTGCCACCCCCAGCTCTTCCAGGCTGTGAAAAGTAGATCTTGGTTCCTGTTATGAGGAGTAGAGTGAACAGGACTACCAGCACGGTTGATGTAAGTGCTCTTGCTTTCACGATGTTCATCCAACATCACTTAGTAGAACTCTACTATGTAGAGCTCTACTATTATATAAGGTTTGCTGGAGACAGTGACAGGGCCGGTGCACAAATGCGGTTGAAACCCCCAGGCTCGGGAATCCGGGACGTTGTCGGAATCGTGTAACCAGTTACCAGCCACAGGGATGGCCAGTTTTGTGGAGGTTAGCAATAGCAAGGTTGTATGCGTCCATGTCTTGGGTAGGATTCCCAGAAGGGTATCCTGTACTTGCGTCTCATCACTGCGGGGATACTGCCATGTCTTAGCCTAGGTAGTACTTGATTAGAAGGAAAGGCTAGACTAACGCTTGTGCCATCTGGCTAGGCTTGTATATTCCTTTATGGGTTATTATTGCTGTTATAAGCTGTGGGGGAGTTATGTCGAAGGCTGGATAGTAGGCCTGGATGCCCTCTGGTGCTATCCTTACCTCCATGCATTGGAGCACTTCCTTAGGGTTTCTCTCCTCTATTCTCATGTCTTTCCATGTCCTAGTTTTGGGATCCGGCCCTTCATATCCGAGGACGTAGAAAGGTATTTTGTGCCTGGCTGCCAGTACTGCTATGGTGTAGGTTCCTATTTTGTTTGCTATCGAGCCGTCTAGGGCTATCCTGTCCGCAGCCAGGAAAACCTTGTTTACGAGGCCCTTCCACATGACATAGCCCACCATGTTATCTGTGATAAGGGTTGGCGTGTACCCTGCCTCTTTCAAGGTTAGGCATGTAAGCCTCGCCCCCTGAAGGTACGGCCTCGTCTCAGTAGCGTACACCTGTACATCTTTACCTTGTTTCCTTGCTTCGCTGAGCATGTAGTAGAGTGCGCAGCCTGGGAAGCAGTGTGTCAGGATCGCATCGCCGTCTTGGAGTAGGGTTGACGCATTCCTACCACACTGGTATGCTATTCTTCTATATTTCTCCTCTATACCCTTTAACCTGCGGTAAGCCTCATCATAGGGATCTCTACCCTCGCTGATCGCCATCCTTACTGCTTCCATTACTTCTGCTATCACTTGAGATAGCTCTTGGCCTGTTGGCCTCGTCATAAGCATCCTAGCCGCGGTCATCTCAGCTACTTTTAGTATTTGGTCTTTACGGCTCCCCCTGCTCCTGTATAGCGCTAGTATGATCCCATAGCCGGCTGCTATCGCTATCGACCCTGCACCCTGTATCATCATTTTCTCTATAGCCCTTGCAACCTCCTCAGGCGTCTGGAGTTTAACGTATACTTTCTTATGGGGAAGCTTTCTCCTGTCAAGCATCATAACCTTGCCGTTTTGAAACCAGACTGTCGGCTTACAGAGGGTTGGTACTTCAGCCTCCACGCTCATCTTACTCTCGCCCACTTTTATATGTTTACTGTGCCCTCAGGCTACCCCGCCCCTACCATGGTAGTCGGTGGAAGTATTAGATCTGATTTGAAGAGAAGTAAGGTGAACTCTCTATTTAAGACCGTTCATATTTAGTTCCCATTACGCGTCAAGCTTTCTTCTATAATACATTTAGCTTTAGTGAAAATGGTAAATGTTATTTATATTCTTTGAAAGTTTTATGTGGAGTGGTGGAGTTGGAGGATTGGATAAGGTTTACCTGGTTAGTAGTACTCCTCATGCTTTCGGCTAAAGTCTGCCTGGCTACAGACTTTCAGTGGCTATCTGACAAGACGTGGCAGCATGCTGGAACAAGAACGAGCTCCTTCTGTTTGTGGGTTGGAGATGTCGACAGAGACGGTTTTATAGAGATGGTTAGCGGGGGGTACAGATTTAATCCTACAACCACTTATACTGAAGCATGCATAAGAGTGTATAGATATATACCTTTAACCTCCACATGGATTGGTGAAGGCGCCCGGAAGTGGTCCTGTCCAGCAGGAAACATTTACGTCACTGATGTGGCGGTAGACGATGCTGACAGAGACGGAGAACCGGAGATAATTACTGTAGGATACTTCTTTAATGGCACACATTACAAGTATCAGCTTAAAGCCTGGTTCAAAGCCAGAGGTAATAAGGCACCTGTGAAGGAAAACACGCTGAACGATATATTTACGAACAAGACAATCCTCTACGGCGTTGCAATAGGAGACGTTGATAAGGACGGATGGAAAGAGGTGGTGACAGTTGGTTTATGCCTACCTCAGATCACAGGTGGCTATCAACGCCTTTATACCGGAATTTTCAGCTATTCTGAAGATTCTGGATTCTCGGCAGAGGCTGAATGGTGGGTAGGCGCAGGAAGCTCGCACTGGAGTTACGAAGACGTTGCAATAGGAGACGTTGACCATGATGGCGATATAGAGATCGTAGCTGTCGGCCATAGGAGTAACGGTGTGGGTGTTCTGCGTATTTTCGGATGGTCTGGCATTATACCTATCTATGAAGCTTCAGACTACCCGCAGTATGATACCTATACTACGAAGCTGTACAGGGTCGCCCTTGGTGATGTCGATAGTGATGGTGATGTGGAAATAGTCGTCTCAGGCTATGTAGAAGGTCAAGGGTATATCATTTACATCTACCATTGGAATGGAACGACCTTGGATATGGAGTTGGAGTATCCGGTTAACCCCGGGTATGATATAAAACCCTACGGCCTTGGCATTGGGGATGTCGATGACGACGGAGAGGAAGAAATTGTAGTTGCATATTATTATCTCCTGACAGATGGTTACTACGTGGTCAGTGTTACTTCTAAGAGATATGACGGTTCTACCATCACTCAAGAAGACTACTATACATTCTTTTACAGCGAAGATGATACATATGTTAGAGATCTATGCATTAACGATGCTGACCAGGATGGGGAGCAAGAAGTTATTTTAACGGGAAGAACAGATGCAGGTGGAGGGATGGCCTACCTATACATTCTAAACTCATGACCCCCTTTTTACGCTCCTAAACGTTAATTCAGCATATATGGGACACCGGTTTCCCGTGTCTTTGTTAAAACGTGGCTTCACTGTTGGGCTTTGTTATCGCACTACCAAGTTTGACTGTATGCGTGTTCTGTATCTTCTCAAAGCTCCTTATAGGAGCCCTCTCTCCTTCAATTCTTTTATTATGAGGTTTCTCATCCATTCTGATGTTGTTAGCCCTTCCTCATCAGCCAGCATCTGTACTAGGTCCCCTATCTTTGCTGTGACTCTTGTTGATATAAGAGCCTCCTTAAATTTTCCTTTAATCACCGGCATTTCTACTCATTCATAAGAGTTACAGAACTAATTTATAAACTTATACCTATCGTGGTCCTCTATGTAGGTTGCATGGGGCCGATTAAATTTTACACAGGCTTTCAAGGTTTATTCTTGTAGTACCTATGAACTGGTTTACCATAACGTTTTATATGTATGATGTTTTTACTTGATGTGTCATGGAGAGTTGAAGCGATAGATGCCCTCAGGGGTGTTGGAATCCTCGGGGTTACGCCTATCCACACCTTAATAGTTTTCGCAGGGTTGCTTGTGATTGAGAAGGCTTTGACATGGGATCCTCTCACGGCCTTCCCTTACTTTTTCTTTTTCGTTTCTGGGATGTGTCTTTCACTTTCGGTTGAAAGGAGGAAGGCCATGCAAAGCTTTAGACAGATACTCGCCCATGTTATTTTCCGGTATGGGGGCTATGTACTTCTGAGTCTCATGCTCTCCTTAGCCCTAATCATTCCTGTATCATATATATTTCTTGGAGAGTTCAACTGGAGCTTCTTTTTCAGGAGCGTCACCGACTGGGGAGATGCTCTACGTGGAATTGGATTTACATGCCTAGTATCTTTCGCCATCGTATATTATTTCGGAGAAAGGGCTCTGTCAGTCTCGGCACTTATACTTTTCCTGTGCGCATCGGTTGTTCTTCACCGGGTTCGAGAGCCATATCTTTACGGGATATTAACACCACTATTTATAACAGGCTACTACAGTCTTCTGAAGACCGTTCCGGTTGTTCTCTTTGGAGCCGTCTTCGGAAAGGATTTATGGAGACGGATGAGGGAGGGTGCTGGCCGGAGCCCGATCCTGCCTGAGAGGCTTCTCATAACATACGGGCTCATGGTTCTTCTCGTAGTTGAGGCCGTGTTCCTCGTTTTCACGTCTGGCGGGCTCTGGGGATTGTACGGATTGGAGTTTGAGGGTTTTACCCCCTGGATGCTCTTCCTTAAGACCAGCGGGCCCTACTACATATCTACTGCGTTTAGTATAGGTGGTTCGATGTTTTTGCTTGGTGTTTTCTCATGGTATGGGAGGAGGAGAAGCGGTCTTCGATACGTAGCGGTTATAGGTAGAAATGCCATTCAGATATTTATCGTGCACTTCTTCCTTCTCATAGTTGAGGTAAACTTTATCGAGCCGCCGCTTGACGCTGGGCCTATGCTTGGGATAATCTTGTTTAATACACTGCTTATATACCTGTTCGCCATGGCCTATGAGAAGTATAGGGTTGGAAGCCGTTTAAAGAGGCTTATAGGCTTTCAGAAGCCTATCTGACCAGTAGACTATAGGGAGTCAGTCATAGGGTTAGATAGAAGTGTTTAAAAGCATACCTTACTATGGATACATAGTGTAGTTAAGTATATATCAAGCAGCGGTGTCCCCTTTGAGGGCTGCTATAGAAGCCAGAGATCTCACCAAGTACTACCCGTTAGAGGGTGTTAGAAGCAGGCTTTCTACGATATTTAACCGTGGAGAATCGAGGGGTAAGCTTGCCCTAGACAGGGTATCTTTGAGGGTTTATGAAGGCGAGGTTTTCGGCTTCCTTGGTCCCAACGGTGCGGGTAAGTCTACATTTATTAAAATCCTGTCCACTATCCTGCTCCCTACAGAGGGGAAGGCGTACGTATTCGGCTATGACGTTGTAAAGGAGCCTATGGCTGTTAGGAAGCTTATAGGGGTGATGCCCGAGATTCCTGATAGGGGCTTCTATAGGAGGCTCAGCCTTAAGGACAACCTTGCATTCTACGGCAGGATTTACGGCGTTCAAAACCCTGTGAGGGAGGCTGAAAGGCTCATCAAGGAGTATGGGTTGGAGGATGTTTCACGTAAATGGTTTCAGAAGCTTTCAAGGGGTGAGAAGCAGAAGGCCTCCCTTCTTAGGGCTCTAATATCCCGTGCGCCGCTGCTTCTCCTGGACGAGCCGACCCTAGGCTTAGATGTTGTCTCAGCCAGGATGGTTAAAAGGAGGATTAGGGAGAAGTTTGGCAGGCCGGATCTGACAGTTTTTCTAACCACCCACAACCTTGCTGTTGCGGAGGAAGTCTGCGATCGGGTTGGAATCATAAACAAAGGCAGGATAATAGCTGTTGACAGGGCTGATAGGATTGTAAGGCTTGTTCAGATGTCAGGCTTCTCAGTACTCCTAGTTGAGCTGGATAATCCCAAACCAGGCGTCCTAGAGGCGATAAAAGGCTTAGACGTAGTCTTAAAAGCTGTGGAGCTTGGCCCTGGAAGGTATGAGGTTACAGTTAGCTATAACGGTAGGTATGAAGCTCTAAACATCATACTGGAAACCCTAGTTAGGATGAAATGCAGGCTTAGATCCGTGAGGTTTAAGGAGCTAAGCCTCGAGGAAGCCTTCATCAAAATCGTAGAGGGTGACGAGTTCAATGCCTAGACTTAAGATTAGAAACATAGCCGCGTTCTTCATCCTTGAAACTAAGGACTGGCTTAAGTACAAGTATGAGGTGACAGCTTGGATAGTTCAGGTGGTTATAGGCGCTGTAACCTACTCCTACGTTGGGAGAAATCTTACGCTACAGGTTAGTGAGGCCCTAAGCCAGTATGGTGGGGACTTCCTCGCCTTTCTAATTGTCGGGCTCGCGTTTAACGACTTTATAGTTGCTTCAATGAACGCACCCAGGAGCATAATAAACCCCTGGAACCTTGAATGGCTTCTAACGATCCCAGCCTCTCTATCTGAGGCTATAATTGGTAGTGTATGGTTCCGCTACACATTATCTCTATTCCAGGTTGCAGCCTACCTTGGCTTCGCAAGCCTTTCAGGGGTAGACTTCTCAATTAATCTTCCAGCCGTAATAGTTGTTCTCGCTCTCGGAATGGTTTCAATGTTCGGCTTCGGCTTGATAAGCGCGGGGATCCAGGTGATAACGAAGAGGTGGGACCCTGTAATATGGATTTTCAACTCTCTAGGCTGGCTCCTATCAGGTGTATGGTTCCCACCGGAGCTACTCCCGTCATTCCTCAGGCCGCTCTCAGGGCTGATACCGCAAACCTACATTCTGAAGATGCTACGTCTGGCAGTTATAACAGGGTCCTCCCTGCCCGGCATGTTGGACTCTCTGCTAAGGCTCGCCGCCCTATCTCTGATTGTCCTGCCAGCTGGCTTCCTATTCTTCAGGTTCGGCATTGAGACATCTAAGAGGCATGGAACCCTAGGATATTACTAAGCTAGGTAGTGGTTATAACGTATTTTATCCTCCAATACTAAAATTATAAGGTAGCACATGGCTCGGCTTGTGATGGAGGGAAGGTTTAAGGCTCTACTTATACTATGACTGGTGGCTCTCGGCTTAACCGTTGCCCCCTTGGCCTCATGAGGAGAAGTACCTGTTTTTTGAAGTAAGAATAGACAGGTATGGCGTGCTGGTAAACGGATCTTCAAGCAAGATTATGATAGACTTTCCCATGTATGTGGTTGAGGATTCAACCCTCCGTGTTATGGGATCCCTTGAGCTTAACAGCTCAGTAATACTACTGCTTGGAGGCCTCCACAGCATCTCAGGGGATATGGGCGGTGGTGTGTCGAGCAATGTTTACCCTGTTTTATCCCTTCCTTACATATTCGAGGATGTTGAGATATTAAGTGTGGGCGATGGGGGGAGGGTAGAGGTAGCCTATAATGGGACTTTTTTAACTCTTAAGCCTGGTGAGTCCTGGAACTACTCCTATAGTGTTGTAGAGGAGTTTATGGATGGCTTCTTTAACATTACAGTTACAATCACTATTGAGAACTATGGCAGCCTTGTATATCAGCATTGGTGTTGCGAAAGCTGGGAGAGACCTTAGCCCTCCGATACCTCCAGGCTGTAGCCCACTGTTACTGTTGTGAGGTGTAGCCTAGTATTTGAGAATACGACGTATATGTCTAGGTCTCGTGGGAATGTGAGCTTAACGTCCAGCCTTGACGATAAGGTGAAAACGTAGTATGCTTTGAAGTTCTCCCCTGAGATGTACCTTTTATAGTTCAGGCTGTCTAGCACGTAGACCTCGAGTATGCCCTGGGGCTGGATCCAGTAGTCCTTGTAGCCCATTCTCTCAGCGAATCTTCTACCCCAGTGCGGGTTCTCCAGGCACGCCTCAGCTATCCATGCCTCTAAGTGAATGGTGTAACAAGGCTCTCTAGGCCGGAACTTCTTCGCAGTCCAGCTCCCCACCGGGCTGGGCAGCTCTCTGTCAAACTTTACGTTAAAGATGTAGGTTTCATCCTCCTCAACAAGTAAGCTGTACTCTCTTACTCCAAGCCTAGTTACAACTCTTATAGTGTACTTTTTGCCGCCGAGCTCTAGGCTCGCCCTACCGTAGGCACCGGTATAGTTTAGGAGGGCTGGTGAGCCCCTTTCCGTCCATGCTTCAACCCTGGCGCCGTCCACAGGCCTTCCCTTCCCGTCGGATACGTGGAATTTTAGGGTTGCAGTCCTGCTGTAGCCCATCTGCCTCGTTCTCGGCTGTAGGTGGTCGTATCTCCCAGCCTGCTCCAGCCACATAACCGCTGAGACCTGTGTATGCCACTTCTCCTCGTAGACCCGTGGGTTGTCGAAGTAGTCCTTAAGTGCTTCTACGTTGCCGGGCTGGGTCGCGGAGAGGTCGATGTGAACCCACCTCCCCTCCTCATTGTAGAACTCGTCCCACTGGTGGTCGTCTCCGAGGTTTAGCGTGTTAGCCACAGGAATAAGTATGGATCTGCCCGCTACCATTGTTATTATTGAGAACTCGCCGCAGTAGATTGTGTAATCCTTGTCTGTAAGGTGCTTGTAGATCAGGTACCAGCCAGGGGGCTTCCCGCGTATCCCGCTGTGATAGTATGCTTTTACGTCGTTTTTAAGCCAGCATGCAAGCCTCCACATCGCCTCTGTAGGTGTCTCAGCGTCCTTGACCCTGCTGTACAGTGAGACGCCGTAGGTCTCATCCCATGGAAGATACTCCCATGGTAGGTTACCATCGTAGTCTTCAGGCCACCTCCAAGGGAATATTATGTAACGGTTGGGCATAACCAGTCTTTCATAGTAGATGGATGGAGGCACCGTTACCCACTCGTCTCCGCTCCGGAAGGCTATGGTTGTCATACTGGGCATCTCTACAAGCTTAACATAGCCGAGTCTAGGCTCAACCCTGTATATGGACTCTGCTATCCGCCTGTATAGTTCTGTACTGTTCCTGTCAGCTAGAACCTTCAGGTTTGACGGCTGCTCGTTAGCTATACAGTATGCAACCTCATCCAAGTATTTCTCTTTAACGGTGAGCAGGAGCCTAGAGTATTCCTCCACGTATAAGATGTTATGCTTGTCTGCAACTGTCAGCCTTTCCAGGCTTGGGTAGTAGTTTAAGCTTGTATATTCAGCCCACTGCGGGAATACAGGCTGCTCCCTAGTTCCATAGTTCCAGAGGAGGTATATGTAGCCTTCCGAGGATCCAAGGAGGAGGTCCACCCGGCCATCACCGTCTACGTCAGCTGGACACGGAGCTGCATAGTAGCCCACGTCAACCCAGTAGAGCATGCCTGTCTCAACCCAGGCCTCCCCCATAAGCAGACCGGCTTGTCTGAGGGCTTCCCCATCAACGTCTAGTCTGTAGACCTTAACAGTCCCGTCCTGAAGGCCCAGGAACAGGTGAACCCTGCCGCCCATCCTGCAAGCTGAAGGGTAGGTCCAGTTTCCAGGGTTTAACCCGCTTACTATCCAGTCTGCAGGAGTCCACGCAGGAAGCGAGGAGTCCCCAACGTTAAGATAGCATTTAAGCCCATCTTCGCAGCCTACTATCATATCTTCAAGCCCGTCCCCGTCTAGGTCTATAAAAGCTATCGAGGACTTCTCAGCTACCCTTATCCCCTGGAATATCCAGCTGGCCTCAGCCCAGCGGGGCCATTCATCACCATTATTAAACCAGAATTTTATGATGCCAGAGCCGGAGCATACAGCCAGATCTAGGAGGCCGTCATGGTTTAGGTCTACAAGGCAGGGGGAGCTGAAACTGTCCACCCTTACATTCTCAACCCATGCTTCACGGCTCACCCAAAGGGGGGATCCCACTACTCCAACGTTCTGGTAGCAGTATAAGATTCCTTCTATGGAGCCCACCACTATGTCCGGTAGCCTGTCCCCATTAATGTCTCCAACCGAGGCTCTAGAGTATCCTTTAACCTTCAAATCCTCATACATGAGAAGCTCGAAGGTTTCACGGAGTCTTTCTCTCAGCCACTCGGGGCATCTTTCGACGGCTTCTAACGCCACCTGGGGAAGCTGGGGCTTCTGTCTACCATAAACCTGGACGATCCTTTTTTCAGCGCTGCAAAATATGACCCCCGCCTGGCCGGGGCCCACGTCGATGATGCCGGATGCTGAGAAGCTCCAGCCGGCCCTCAAAACCATTATTGAAGCTAAGAACAGTATTAAGAGCAGCCCATCTTTAAGCTTCATTGATTATTCCACCTAATTAGGATTTATTTAATAAGCATGCTGTTAACATTTATAAATTAATGTTTCCCCGTTGGGTTGAGGATTAGACTTGTCAGCAAGAGAATGTCCATTCTGCAAACGGCTGAACCCCCCCGAAAACCTTTACTGCTCCTATTGTGGACAGCCTCTTGCTACGAAGCAGTGCCCAAACTGCGGCTACACCATACCATCCATGGCGACCTACTGCCCAAACTGCAGGGTCAGGATCGAATCTATGCCCCTCTCCTCATATAGGAGGACAATACAGTCGGGAAGCCATTATATAGAGCCAGGCTACACCCCAAGGCCAACGGTTACAGGTAATGTTAGGCTTATACATCACATGGCGGTCAAAAGGAGGAACCCTATTTACAAGGCGTCACCAGCTGTTTATGAGAGGCTTAACCCCTACGTTATTGCAAAATCCGGGAGATACCTCGCATATGCGATCTTCGCCTTCGTGATCGGGCTTCTCGTTGTCCTATTGACGCTTTCAGCGATGGGTGTAGCCTCGCTTTTCATCCCATCCTTCATAGCTGCGCTGGTTCCTATAGCCGTTTACCTCTACTGGATCAGGTCTAACGACAGGTACGAGCCTGAGCCTACGTGGCTCATAGCTCTCGCCTTTGGATGGGGGGCCTTCTCCACACTTCCAGCCATAATCCTTAACCAGCTGTTCGCCCCGCTCTTCGGAGGCTGGGCAGGGTACGCAGCCTTCGTAGAGGAGCCTCTTAAGATGCTGGGGGTGTACTTCATAGCTACAAGCCGCTGGCTCAGCGGAGAGCTTAACGACCACCTTGATGGTCTGATCTATGGTGTAGCTGCAGGTCTAGGCTTTAGCCTTATGGAGAACATACTCTACATTGCAAGGGGCCTTGCAGCGGGCTCCATACTCATAGTATTTATAAGGATGATCACCGCAGCTATGCACATGTTCTGCACCGGGCTCGTAGGATGGTGGATGGGCTACCTAAAGGTTAATGGTTTAAGGGTCACTCTTGGGAAGGTGGTTCCAGCACTCTTTTACGCGATGCTCATCCACATGACATGGAATACAATAGGAATGCTCGGAATACTGGGCTTCCTACTTATCCCATGGGGTCTTACCTTAGCCTACTACACAAACAAGATGGCGAAGGAAGCGCTTATAGACGAGTACTACTGGGGTTTCGCCACGGGCTACGCCCCTGACGAAAGACTTATACCTCAACAATACCGCTACACGTAAACTCTACACACACCTAAACTGTTAGTAGTACCATGTTAGACTGTGCCTGTGCTCATTTGGGAAGTAGCCTGTCTCGAAGGACCTGCATGCACTCTTCAGGATGCAGTCTCCGCATCTTGGATCCCCTGGGAGGCAGACTGTTCTCCCGTGAACCCAGAGGAAGTCGTCGAGGGTAAATGGGTCGGTACCTGAGGCTTCGGAGACCTCTTTCCACGCTTCTCTGACCTTCATCCTTAATACTGTGTCTTGGGAGCGGCTTAGCTCTAACTGCCGGTCTATAATGGTGTAGTCTTCAAGCTCTACGATTCCTAGTCTGATCGCTATCCTGGTTAGGTGGTTGTCTACTGGAACCTGGAAGTTCTCCTCATCCCTGAATGTTTTGAGGCCCCGCTTATGGAGGAACTTCGCAAGTAGGAAACTCTTCTTAGCTACGGGGTCTTCGTAGGCCCTGAACCACGAAAGCCTGTCTATAAGCTCCCTTACGGTCTCGACGTCCAGCAGCTTACTGTAGGATTCATACTTATGGAGGATTTTGCTCCCAAGATCCCGGAGGAGCAGGGTTCTGACATGCAGATCCCACATCACCATGCCACGATACGATAGTAGTTTCAAAGCCTTGAGTTTGTCAAGCTTTGATAGGTTTTCCGGTGTGTAGAAGTCCGGCTCACGCCGGTATACTTCAATGCCAAGTCTGAATAGTAGGTCTGATCCCTTATACCTTTTCCCGCCAATCCACGCTTCAAAGGGGTATAGTGTGCTTGTTCTATGGTCGATTGCAACCATCGCCGTGAAGAATGCAAGTTGACGCTCAGGAGGATCGTCTTTTGGGGGGAATATTTCAAGGTCGTAGCTGAAGCCTTGAAGCCTGCACTGGGAGACTAATAGGGATGTTTTCCCCACGTTTTCCTTGTTTATCCACACCATGAGGCTTGGATGCTCCCCCATGCTTTTCCTCTCCTTAAGCTTTACTGCAGGTTGAAGCATCTTAGGTTTAACTTTAAAATAGTGGCTCTATAGTTTGATGTAGGTAGAATTGACCAGATATTTAGTTGCAGCCTTCCTCGTGCTACTTGTAGCTGGTACGTCAACGATACCTTTATTATGGGCCTTTGAACCGCCTGATGTGAGAATCATAAGTGTTGTAATCCCGTCAGAGGTCTGTAAGGACAGTCTCTACGATGTAATGGTTGAGCTTAAAAACTTCGAGCATAAGGACGTTACTGTAAGCGTCTACTATGGAGAGGAGGGCGGAGAACTCTCCTATATCGGGGATATTACGCTACCCGGCCGTGGATCTGGAACATACCAGTTCGTCGCTGTCTGCAGGGTGCCTGGCCTACATGTCATGGTGGTTAAGGTATACTATGGAAGTGCGCTTGTAGACTCCGTTTCCCGCCAGCTCAACTGCACCTCTTGCGGCGAGGGTGAGCCCCCACCGTCGACAGTGCCCTTCCAGGGTGGGCCCCTATCATCCGTCATAGTCCCGGAGGACATGGTTGAGGGGCATACCTACCAGATGATAGTCTACGTGTTTAACCCTATGAGTAAAACCTCAGAGTTCAGGGTTGTCCCGGTATGTACTGAGGTTCAGATTTCCCCTGTCCAACAGTCTATCATGGTGCCACCTAGCGAGACCTACCCTGTGGAGTTCAGCATTAAGCCCCTTACAGGGGGAACCATAAACATAACGGTAAACCTGTACGTGGGCAGCACTATAATTGATAGTGGAACCATCTCCGTATATGTTCATCCGAATGTAACGCCAACGACGACACCACCGCCTACAACAACTCAGCCGCCGACGGGAACCCCGACTCCAATGTTCGACTTTGATGTCGAAGTTCAGCCGAAAAATATTATCCTGAACCCTGGCGAAGAGGTTGGTGTACAGGTTTTGGTCACCCTACTGTCCGGCAGCCCCGCACCCGTAAGCCTTTCCGTCTCTGGGGTTCCACCAGGCTTTACTGCAAGCCTGGGCGCAGATAGTATAACCCCTCCCGGGAATACAGTCTTAACCATACGAGCCGGGGATGCCCCGGGATTCTACAGGATAACAGTTGAGGGTGTAAGCGGGAAGATACGTAGGGCGGCAGCCTTGTTAGTCGAAGTTAAGGAGAAGGAAAAGAGATGCATTATCGCAACAGTAACCTATGGCAGTGAGCTATCGCGGGAAGTTCAACTGCTCAGAAGATTTAGAGACCGATACGTCTCTAAAACATTCTTAGGCTCCTGCTTCCTGTACTCTTTCAACAGGTTCTACTATACCTGGAGCCCACATGTAGCTGCGCTAATCGCTAGGAGCCCGGTGACCCACGCCTACAGCTACTACTCACTACAACCGTTGATCTACACTCTGACGCTTGCAGAGAGGCTTTCCCAAAAGCTTGGAACATTAAACCCCGAGGCGGCCATCCTTCTGATCGGAGGCCTGGAGAGCATACTTCTAGGCGTCATCTACCTTGCGCCAACCCTAACCCTACTAGCAGTATTAGGGGTTAAAACTGGCAGAACATTTAGGATCGCGCTTCTCACCTTTACCGCCTGCTTCGCCGCCAGCGTAGCATCCCTACTCCTACTGTCTGAATGGCTAGCATCAGTATCAACATTCCTCCTGGCCGCTACGGGCGTGGTCCTCGGCGGACTGCTGCCTTCAACTGTCAAATGGAACACAGCCTGGGGAGACCGTAGGTTGAATAGCCTATAGAACTCTGTATGGACAAGCTGTTCCACTGGACGCTGATTCGAGGATTCCCTTAGATTAGCGTCGAAGACACGCGCTACCTATGGCTTAACTTTAAATTCCCTGATCACTCAGATTATATTGAGATGATGAGGTGGTCCTCGGCGGACTCGATGACGCCGGACCATATCTGATCACCCCTCCCAACCCAACATTTCAGCCCTTGTTCACCGAAGCATTTAACATTTTATCCCCCGGCTATATTAGAGTTAGATTGAATGTTAGCCGGAGGGATTTGATAAGGCTCTCAATTGTAGGCTTTGCCTCAACGTTTATAACGATAATTCTGGGTGGTTCAAGGAAAGAATATGTTAGGCCTCCGAGAGCTGTTATAGAGGATGTTTTCCCCATAGCATGTGTGAGGTGTGGAAGATGCGCGGAGGCTTGCCCAAAAACGGACAGGGCTTTAAAACCCGAAGCGGGAAGGCCCTCCGCTATAAATGTACCGAAAGCTACAAAAGCAGCAGAGAGTCAGAACGGCATGCCGGTTGGAGAGTAGCCTTTAAGCTTAATAGTATGTATTAACACTCTATGGTTGTGGAGGACTACCTTGTTAAGGATATCAGGCTTGCACCTGAGGGTAGGGCTAAAATAGAGTGGGTTTCAAGGTTCATGCCTGTCCTAAACATAATAAAGAGAGAGTTTGAAAGGGATAGGCCATTCGACGGGTTGAGGATCGCCTGCTGCCTCCATCTTGAGATGAAAACAGCGTTCCTGGCGCTGGTTCTCAGGGACGCGGGTGCCAAGGTTAGCGTCGCCGGGAGCAACCCCCTCACAACCCAGGATGACGTGGCAGCTGCGCTTGCTGACGATGGCGTGCACGTCTATGCCTGGCGTGGTGAAACCGAGGAGGAATACTATGCCAACCTTGAAAGGGCACTATCAATACAGCCTGACATCATAATTGACGATGGGGGAGACCTTGGTGTCATGCTTCACACGAAGCGCAAAGATCTTCTTGGAAGGGTTATCGGCGGGGCCGAGGAGACAACGAGCGGTGTTAAGAGGTATAAGGCTCTCGAGGCTGACGGTATACTTTCATTCCCGGTTATAGCCGTGAACGACTCGAAGTGCAAGTACTTATTCGATAACCGGTATGGCACGGGGCAGTCCACGATAGACGGCATACTAAGGGCTACCAATCTGCTACTTGCCGGCAGAAATATTGTAATCGCTGGCTACGGCTGGGTTGGCAGAGGCCTGGCCATGAGGATAAGCGGCATGGGGGGCAATGTCATAGTGACGGAGGTTGACCCTATCAGAGCCTTGGAAGCCAGGATGGACGGTTTCACCGTGATGCCTATGTCCAGGGCTGCGGAGATAGGCGACATCTTCATCACAGCAACAGGTAACATTAACGTGATTAGGAGGGAGCATTTTGAAAGGATGAAGGATGGCGTAATACTTGCAAACGCCGGGCACTTCGACGTTGAGATATCCAAGGGGGACCTTGAAGAGATAGCCGTGGAGAAAGCGGAGCCTAGGCCTAACATAACCGAGTATAGGCTTAGGGATGGGAGAAGGATATACCTGCTCTGCGAGGGGAGGCTTGTAAACCTCGCCGCTGCTGACGGACACCCTGCAGACATCATGGATTTAAGTTTCTCCCTCCAGGCCCTCGCCGCCAGGTACATCGCTGAGAAACATGGAGAGATGAAAAAGAGGGTCTATGTTCTCCCGGAGGAGATAGACCGTAAGGTTGCAGCCTACAAGCTTGAGTCAATGGGCATATCTATAGACAGGCTTACAGAGGAGCAGTTGGGATACCTGAAGTCGTGGAAGTAGCGCTCTAAGGACCTACAGTTTCAGCGAGTACTAGGAAAGCTGCTGCTTTAGGAAGCTTTCAACCCTGGATTCTTCGACGAGTTTTAAGGCGTCTCTCTCAGCCTTCTTAATTGTTTCCTCATAGTTGAAGGTTACGATGCGGCCGTGTAACATCACGATTCTCCCCGCCACCAGGACCGTGTCAACGTCACCTATCCTCATGCTATAGACAAGCTGGGATACCGGGTTGTGCAGGGGAGTCAGCCACGGCCTGTCAAGGTTTACGAGTATTATGTCCGCCTCCCTGCCCTCCTCTATCGATCCTATCGGCAGCCCGAGGGCTCTCGCGGGGATTATCGTAGCCATGTCTAAGATTTTCTGGGCTGGCAGAACCGTTGGATCGCCCAGCCTCTGCTTGTGGATTATAGCAGCGGTCTTCATCACCTCGAACATGTCCAGTAGGTTGTTGCTTCCAGCCCCGTCTGTCCCCAGCCCCACGTTTACGCCGTGGCTCAACATTTCTGGAACCCTAGCTATTCCCTGCGCCATTTTAACATTAGTAACAGGGACATGTGCCACGAGGATATTATTCCTTGAGAGGAGCCTCATATCGGAGTCTGAAACCCAGATGGTGTGGGCTGTTATCAGCCTCCTATCCAGGAGTCCCGTCCTTCTTAGGAGCTCTGTTGCTGTAACACCATGCTTCTGCTTTACTTGGCCTGCAAGATCCTTATCCTCTGCAAGGTGTATGTGCACGGGGACGTCGTACCTTTCAGATAGGCTTGCCGTCTTTTCGAGAAGCTCAGGGCTACATGAGTAGGGAGCATGGGGGCCTAGGCATGGAACTACAAGAGGGTTTCTATCCTTCCATCTCTTAAGGTAGTTTTCGGCCTCCGATAGGACCTTGTCAGGGTCGCGCTTCTGCGGGGTTCCATAATCCATGTAGCCCGCAGCTAGGAATCCCCTGACCCCCGCCTCGACGCAGGCCTCTGCTATCTCATCTTCATAGAAGTACATATCGACGAAGCATGTTATCCCGGAGTAGATGGACTCCGCTATACCCAACATAGCTCCTGTCCTGACCATTCCGGGTGTTAGGTGCCCCTCCATAGGCCATACCCTATCGTACAGCCACTCTTTAAGCGGTAGGTCGTCCGCCACTCCTCTAAAAAGGGACATCGCAATATGCGTGTGGGAGTTTATGAGGCCTGGCGCCGCTAATGACCTGCTACAGTCTATCTTAACCTCGCCTTTCAGGGGTTGTTGTGAAATCTTGGAAATCTTACCATCTTCGATCAGGACGTTTACGTTTCTTATTATTCTTCTATTGCTGTCCTGGGTCAGTAGAACCCTTACGTTCTGGAGCAATAGGCTCTCAGACATATCTATAGTGACCTTCTGTCTTACTTAATAATTTACGGGTTAGATGAGGATGGAATAAAATTTTAAAGAATAACGGCTAGTAAAGCAACTTTGATGGTTAATATAGAGATGATATTAAGATCTGTTCTTATACTTTCGGCTATGATAGTGTTTGGTGTACTCCTAGTGAAGTATGCCCTGACGAAGCTTAAACCCCTCCTTGTATGGAGCATGCTAATGCTTATGATAGGCCTAGCAGAAGGGGCAGCTACACCAGCAAAGTCTTACTCACCATTAACGTTCACTACCCCGGTCGAGCTGGGGGAAAAGCTTGTCGTTGTTTTCGGCGCCGCTTCGAGCAGCATACTGCTGGCCGGCGCCATACTCATAGCGTGGGAAGAATTAAAGTATATGATTGCACCCCTTGTCCTAGGCGTACTGACAGTTGCGTTCAGACTGGCAGGGTATCCAGCCGGGTCAGCCGTAATTTCAATACTTACTCTAGCCCCTGCCGTAGCCATCTTCTGGTATTCATATCTCAAGTTTAAAAGTCTAAAGGCTTTCCTATTTGGCATATCCTCCCTAACCCTCGTCTTAGGCTACGTTCTAAGATCCTGCAACCTTACAGTAGGGCTTATTCTCTCGATAATCGGGGTGCTAACGATGGCTGCTGCAATATTTTCAAAGGCCACATAAACAATAGAAGGAATATAGTCATATTGCGAAGCGTCGACAAGGACACCTAGCTTTAAAAGAAAGGTGAAAACTAGTCAAACTTTTATATTAAACTTAGGCAATGTATGCAAAAGACGAAGGTGATCATGGTGGGATCAATCGCTATCCTGTGGGCTCTAGGGGTAGTATTCTTCCTAATAGGGTTACTACTTAAATACGGCATGAGACAGGCCCTCGGCATGCCACTAGTCTTCATAGGTATCATATGGATTATAGTGCTCTTAGGTTACCATCTGCTAACTAAGCTGGGCCTATACGGGAAGCAACCTGCTGAGATAGGCTACGTAACAAACATTATCTCAGCGGTGATCATCATCATAGGCCTGGTAATAGGCTGGATCGCCGTTAAAAAGGCTAGGGGGTGAGGAGGATGGAGGAAAGTAAGACCATGTACATCCCGACCATAATTATAGCCGGGATTGTGATAATCCTCGCCGTCCACGGAGCAGTTACGTTCGCCAGGCAAGGGCCGGAGAACTGGGTTTGGGCTAAAGTATTCTTCAAGCTTGGTAGGCCGTTCTGGCTGGTAGTCGGCGGAATTCTATGGATCCTTGGCACAGCGTTCTTCATAATGGAGGTCTTCCTCGGCTACACCTTCAAATTCCCGTTCAAGCTTGTTAAGCAGAGGATAAAGTGGGACAGCGTAGACGTGGCGGTGGCAGCCTTATCAGCAGCTGTTTACGGTGGAGGACTCACAGTCACAGGAGGGCTGACAATAATCCCAGGCTTCACCTGGATAAGGCCTGCAAACATGCTTAGCCCAATATTCGGGATGCTATTCGGAATACCGGGCTGCGTGGGCACAGCGGTAGGGAACTTCATAGCAGACCTCCTAGCAGGCTACCTAGGGGTTGGAAGCATAGGCGGATTCGTTGGAAACTTCATACTCGCCTACGTACCTTACAAGTTCATGAAGGACCACAGCATGAGGACGGCAAGATCCGTTTTCGACTACTACTTCTGGGGAGTCCTAGTGGGCAGTGTATGGTGCTCCCTGTACATTAGCTGGTGGCTTGACATAGCTAAGCCCCTAGTAGGCCTGCCTATAGAGTTCATATGGGGCTTCTTCGCACCATTCGTGGTGGTAAACAATGCCGTAGTGACGGCAATAGTGGGAGAGATTCTAGCGTTCATCCTATACCCGATAGTGAAGCAGTGGGGTCTATACTGGGCTGACAGGATAGAGTTCCTAGAGTAACCCCTTTCTTTACCTTAGGTGGTCCACCTTGTCAAGCCTCTACGGCCTCTACACTCCAGGGGAGACAATCATCCACAGGCTTGATCCACGGAGCAAGTTCCTATGGTTCATAGTTGTCCTCGCACTCTCGATATCATTCTCAGATCCAAGGTTTAACGGGCTTATATACGTTTCGATTATAGCTGTCGGGCTGCTGGCAAGACTTACGCCTAAGAGGTTTCTCTTTGTAGCGTTTAATAGCCTCGTCTTCATAGTAGCCTGCCTGGTTTTCTGGCCTAGGAGGGCTCCTCTGCAGGTGGGGGAGGTTGTATTTACAATCCCGCTTCTAAACTGGAAGTACACGGAGATAGGCCTCCTGTACGCTTTCGGGAAGGCCTTCCTAATCCTTAACCCAATCACATGCATGCTTATAATCCTCTCAACAACCTTCCCGAGAGACGCTGTCCAGGCGACGATGAAAGCCGGCCTCCCCTATAAGGCAGGGTATATATTCATAATAGCATTAAGGTTCATACCTGTGATGGCATCCGAGACTAGGGAGATAGTTGAGGCCCAGATGTCCAGGGGCCTTGAAATGCAGCGTGGAAACATAATAAAGAAGATAAAGAACTATATCCCGATATTTGTACCGCTTGTGGCGAGGATGGTCAAGTTCACAGTTCAGCTGGCGATGAGCATGGAGTCTAGGTGCTTCGGCGCTAAGGAGAATAGAACCTTCCTCCACGAACTTAAAATGAAAAGCTCAGACTACGTGTGGATAGCGTGCCTAGTACTGGCAGTTGTACTTGGGTTTTACCTTAGATTCATACTTGGAGTCGGATACATACCTGTTAAGTGGTAGGGCCTCCCACCAGCCTCAGCACCTGCTGAACCATCTCTTCGACCCTTATTGTCTCAGGCGAGAAACCTAAGTCCCTAACCCTCTGGGCAAGCAAGGTAATCTGAGGGGGGACAAGGTTGCTCTTAATAAGAAGTTCTACATCCGACAGTATCTTATGGGGGTCTCCGTCGGCCAGCAGGCTTCCATCCTTCAGGACTATAACCCTGTCAACATACCTCGCTACCAGCGAGATGTCGTGGGTAATCAGAATAACCGTTTTTCCCTCTCCGTGGATCTTCTTTACTGTTTCCATGAGCTGAATGCACCTTTTATAGTCTAGGCCTGTTGTGGGCTCGTCAAGTATTAGTACCTCGGGGTTCATCACAAGGACGTCTGCTATTGCTATCCTATGCCTCTGCCCCATGCTCAGCAGGTGGGGATTGCCTTTCAGGGGCACGTCGAGGTCAAGCTTCCCCAGGGTATCCCTGACTATTTCCTCCCATTTCTCCCTTGGAACCCCCATGTTTTTCAGGGCGAATGAAACCTCCTCCAGCACTGTCCTGCCGAAGAGCATAGAATCGGGGTTTTGGAACACGTATCCAACCTTCTTTGAGAGGCTGGCTGTGCTCGAGCGGCGTGTGTCAACCCCGAAGACGACGACCCTACCCTTGGTGGGTTTTAATAGGCCGTTGAAATGCTTCACTAGGGTCGTCTTGCCTGAGCCGTTCTGCCCAACCAAACCTATGAACTCCCCCTTGTAGATTGATAGGGAGATCCCCCTCAAGGCTTCAACCCCGCCGGGATAGGTGAACCAGAGATCTTCAACCCTTATTACTTCCTCCAACTTGACATCACCCTCCGCAACGCCTTTTCACCTTCGCTCAGGACTACCGGGTACCCATCAACGTTTAGACCCTTGTCTTCAAGTATGTAGAAGAGCTCGGTAACCTCTGGCGGCCTGAAGCCTATCCTTCTCACCATGTCTTTGCGGGAGAAGACATCATGTGGTGGGCCTTCGATCATTATCCTACCGTCATCCATGATCACTATTCTGTCAGCATGCTCGGAAGCCCATTCTATCCTATGATCGACGGCAATTATTGTCATGTTCTCCTCATCGTTGAGCTTAACTATAAGATCCGAAACCCTTTTCTGCCCTATAGGGTCGAGCATTGATGTAGGCTCATCCAGTACAAGTATCTTAGGACGCAAAGCAAGGACGGATGCTATCACTAGAGCCTGCTTTTCCCCACCGCTTAGGCTCTGGGGGCTTCTCTTCCGGGCATGGGTAAGCCTAGCCAGGGACAGAGCTTCTTCGACCCTTCTCTCAACCTCCCCCCTTGGAAGGGCGAGGTTCTCCGGGCCAAATGCAACCTCATCCTCAACGGTTAACGCTGTAAGCTGGCTGTCAGGGTTCTGGAAAACCATCCCAACTATCTGGGAGAGCCTTGAAATAGAGGACTCCAAGGTTTCGATTCCATCGACCTTCACGCTTCCCTTAACCGTTCCAGACAGCAAGTGTGGGATAATCCCATTAATCGTATAGCACAGAGTTGACTTTCCACACCCCGAAGGTCCCATGATTACTACGAACTCGCCCTCCTCCACGCTAAGATTTATCCCCTTGAGAACCCAGTCGCCGACACTATACTTAACCCATAGATCCTTAATCTCAACCACTCCCAGTCCATCCCACCTCAGACCTATGCCTTCTATAAGGTTTTAAATCCTAATAAATATAACCATGAAAGATGGTCACACCTCAGGGACATTTAAATAGTAGGAGAAGCCTCTACATAGACGTACAAGTTGATAATAGAGGGGAGAAAGGGTATAGGGCTATTTAAGGAGAGGCTTAATAGGTTTACAGTCCTTTTAAGAACAGAAACTGGTCTAAGAAAGTGCCACCTCAGAGATCCTGGGAGGCTCGGTGAGCTTCTAAAACCAGGTGTGAAAGTCATGTTCCTAGAGGTTGAGGGGGAGGGCTGGAAAACAGACTGCGAGGTGATAGCAGTACACGACGGCAGCATCTGGACTGTGGTGAACTCTGGACTACACACAGGCTTAGCAGTAGAGCTATTAAAAGCAGGACTAATCCAGGAAATAAAAGCTGAACATGGAATAGAAACCGAGGTTAAATATGGAAACAGCAGGATAGACATCCAAGTCCACGGAGAACCCCCAACACTTGTGGAGGTAAAAGGATGCACCCTTGTCACTCAAGGCACAGCCCTATTCCCTGACGCCCCAACAAGCAGAGGGCTAAAACATCTGAAAACCCTCGCCAAGGCTGTGAATGAAGGTTTAAAAGCACACGTCCTCTTCCTAGTTATGAGGCCGGACGCTAAAATGTTCAGGCCGAACTGGAAAACAGACCCAGACTTCTCCAGGGGCCTCGTCGAAGCGTACATGGATGGAGTAAACATTATAGCATACACATTCACCTTCGACGGAACCCAGATAAAGCCTTACAGAAGGATACCTGTAAACCTTAAACAATCAATGACGAATGAAAATTTTATGTATTCAAATGATTGAAACTGTAATTTTAAAGTAAAAAGAATTAATTTTTATAAGCTAGAGGCTAACCAGATATAGTGGGGTTTACAGTTGATGGCTGAAATCATATCATTCCTAATAGTATTTATATCAACGTTCTTCCCACTCTATATAATCCTCACAGTACTCTACAACGTAAAAAGAATGAAAAAACTAACACAGAAAGCATTATACCCACCATTCATAGAGTAAAGCCCAAATTATAATGGCATGGAACATAAGTGGATTCAGGTAGGCTTCTCCTCCACCTTACTTTGAACTTGATAATTCGCCTGCACTCCATGATGGCCACTCATACCTACAGCTCCAAACAGAACTCCAATGGCGGCTACTGTCATGCCAGCTAAACCCATCTTAATAGAGGCTCCCTTAATGATCGCAGCTACAAATGGGTCACTGGCCATTAGCCCAAGGTAGGCAGGGCTTAATAACAAGCCTCTTAAACCCCACTTCCTACCAGAGTAGAATCCAAGGATTCCGGGAATTACAAACATTGATAACATGAGTATTATAAACATCGTTGCCATACACTTGGGCAAATGTTAAAAATTTACCTTTGCAAGTAGGACACTCACTATAATACTTGGGTGGAAGTTTCCAGAGGGTTATGGGAAAGCAGTGGTTATGTTGATGACACGCATGTGGCTGAAGACAATTAGGGCCATCCCGTGGTCCAGCGCTGGCCAATAGTTAAGACATGAATGTATTCTTAGGTGTGATAGCGCATCACACACCCCGGAAGTTTTAAATTAAAATAACGTTTTCATACTTCGACAAAAATGGAAAGAGAAAACGTCTGGGAGATAAAACCCGGCGAGGTCAGAAAGCCGGGAAGCATACACGTAGCTATACTGGCCCTGCTGATCGGTGTTGGAGCTGTAGCAGGAACGTTCGGAAGCCTCTCAATACCTTTAGGCTATGGGGTAACAGGCTTCTGGCCGGGGGTGGCTGTCCAGGCTGTTGGTTCGATCTGGTTCGGCCTCTGGGGTGTCGCCGCTGGGTTCCTATTCCCGTTCATATCTAACTCGCTGGCAGGTGCACCGCTCTACGTTAGCTTTGCGTATCTACCATCAAACCTGCTCCAGGGTTTGATTCCGCTACTGGCGTTCAAGTATATGAAGCTTGACCCGAGACTGACCTCTGCAAAGGACTATATTGGCTACATTATCTTCGGAGTCATAATCAACAACATTATCGGTGCTGCATGGGCTGTAACTGCACTACAGGCGATCGGGCTGATCACCGTTGAGTCTGTGCCCCTCTTCTTCTCCGGCTGGACCATTGGCAATGGTATTCCCAGCCTGATCTTCGGGATTATACTGTTAAAAGCTTTGTCACCGCTGGTTGTTAAGCACAGGGCGTTCTGTAAGGGATGGCTGGCCTGAATCTCCCCCCTATTTTTTAGCGGGTGTTTGACATGGGTAAGATGAAGAGAAGCCTTCTAGGATACTTGCCTGAGGAATCCCCTATTTTTATGCTTCACCCGCTGACTCGCCTCTTGTTTCTACTCGTTGTTAGTGCTTATCCCATGCTTGTTGAGATTCCAGAGTTAAACGTTATAGGTATTCTGTTCATGTTCGCTATTTTCAAGTATGGTAAGGTTGACTTGGGGATTATCAAGAATTATAAGCTTGCGTTTATCAACCTTTTCTTCGTCCTTGCCATTGCTTATACCTTTTTCGGCGGGTATAGGCCTGAGTACAGGGTTCTCGTTGAGCTTGGACCTATTAAGATATGCTGGGAGAATCTTAGGTGGGCTATGATGGTTTATATTAGGCTTATCTTCGCCATCCTGATCATCATTTTCTTTCTTAGCACTACCCGTGAGAGGGATGTCGTCGTAGGTTTGAGGTCGCTCAGAGTTCCTTTCTCCCTGTGCTATATGACTGGGCTGGCGTTGAGGTCTATCGGCCTTTCACTGATAGATTTTAACACTATTAGGGAGGCCGAGAAGGCCCGCGCCCTCGACCTATCAGCGCTTCCCTTCTCAGAGAAGGTTAAGAAGTTCGGCTTGTACATTGTCCCCTTGATCGCGCTGGCTATTAGGAGGTCTGACGAGGTTAGCAATGCTCTGGACTCGCGAGGCTTTAAGCTAACCGGTCTCAAGACTGAAGGTCGTACTGACTATGTTACGAGTAAGTACAGGTTTAGTACGAGAGACTACGTATTGATTGTGCTGATGATTGTCTTCCTAGTGGGGATAATACTGGTTAACTGGAGGTATGGCCTATTTAACGCTGAGAACTCACTACTTTTCAGGGTGTAGGATGCATGATCCAGGTTGAAAATCTGTCTTGGAAGTACAGTGGAAGCGAGAAGGAGGTTCTGAAGGACATTAACCTAACCATTGGGGATGGCGAGTTTGTATGTATTGTTGGCCCCAACGACTCCGGGAAGACCACGCTCGCCATGGTTTTGAACGGGCTTATCCCGAATAACTACTATGGAATCATGGAGGGTAGAGTTCTGGTGGAGGGGCTTGACACGAGGGAGCATGATGTAGCTGAGCTGTCGAAATATGTCGGCTTTGTTTTCTCCGATCCTGAAAGCCAGTTCCTCTCTATGACCGTCGAGGAGGAGCTTGCCTTCGGCCTTGAAAACCAAGGCCTTGGCGTTGAAGAGATTGAAGAGAGGATTAGGTGGGCTATGGAGTTCGCAGGGATTCCTGAGGAGTATCTTGAGAAACCTCCGTACGAGCTTAGCGGCGGTGAGAAGCAGAGAGTTGCGATAGCCAGCGTTCTTGCTATGAAGCCTAAGACTCTCATCCTTGACGAGCCTACCTCAATGCTAGACCCTATAGGTAAGACTGAAGTTATAAGGGTTTTGAGGGAGCTTAAGAAAAGCTATAATGCAACCATTATCGTGATAGAGCACCGTCTTGAGGATATTGCCGGCCTCGCTGATAGGATGATCCTCCTGCATAAGGGGAGGATCCTTAGGGATCAGAAGCCGAGGGAGTTCTTTAATGATATTTCCTTCCTACTTGAGCATGATATTTTCCCGCCTGAAGCGATGGTGCTGCTACACAAGCTTAGGGAGGAGGGATACTACCGGGGGGGCATCCCGCTAACGCTTGAGGAGGCTGTCGAGGCCTGCAGAAAGATCATAGGGTGAGATGCGGGTGAGCTTCGTAAAGGTTGAGGATTTAACATTCGTCTTCCCAGATGGGACTGTTGCCCTCAAAGATGTAAGCCTTGAAATTAAGGAGGGTGAGTTCCTTGCTTTTATCGGGCAAAACGGCTCAGGCAAGACCACTCTTGCCAAGAACATTGCTGGCTTGCTTAAGCCTACAAAAGGCAGGGTTCTAGTGATGGGCGAGGATACGAGGAAGATTCCCACACCCAAGCTTGCAACAATGGTTGGCTACATATTTCAGAACCCGGATCACCAGCTTTTCAACGACACTGTCTATAAGGAGATAGCGTACGGCCCTAGGAACCTTAAGCTCCCAGAGGAGGAGGTTCAATCACGTGTTGAGGAGGCTATGAGGATTGTAGGCCTGCCTCCAGAGTTTAAGTCTAAACACCCATTCTTCCTAAGTAAGGGGCTTAGACAGAGGGTTGCTATCGCATCGATCCTGGCTTTGAGGCCTAAGCTTATAATTGTCGACGAGCCTACTACCGGGCAGGATTTCAAGCAGTCTATCGAGATAATGGACTTCTTGAAACATCTGAATGGGCTTGGCCACACCATCATCATAATAACCCATGACATGCCTATAGTTGCGAGGTACGCCGAAAGAACAGTTTGTCTCTCACATGGCCGGATACTGCTTGATGGAACTACAAGAGAGGTGTTTAGGCAGGTCGACATACTACGGAAGGCCTATATTAAGCCTCCACAGATAACTATGCTAGCCCAGAGGCTTCAGGAGTATGGGATGCCTGGTGGCGTCTTGACTGTTGAAGAGGCTACGGAACACTTTAGAAAACTTCTTGAGAAGTCCAAGTCCGGCTCTGCGGGGAACTAGGCCTGTCTCTGAAGCCAAGCAGCGTCTCTTAGTGCATGCCTCGCCATCATCGACAAGCCCACGTCTAGGTATCTGGCTGCCTCTCTCAGAAATGCATCTACACCAATAGATACGGTTTCCCTCCG
>Ga0164310_10000272_pt1 | contig 26712 bp, 25 predicted proteins | sample GuaBasSedimGuay1_FD_121795 | JGI IMG/M metagenome (GOLD analysis project Ga0164310, IMG submission 121795) | Subseafloor sediment microbial communities from Guaymas Basin, Gulf of California, Mexico - Guay1, Core 4569-9, 0-3 cm | ecosystem: Environmental > Aquatic > Marine > Hydrothermal vents... | reverse complement strand
GACGAACCCTGATAATGTTGAGGGTCTCATATTCAATGACCCGGTGGGTGTCTCAACTGGGCTTATTGAGGGTTGGAAGGATAGATATCCGGTCATAATTGCTCTCACCCACCTGGGATTAAGCGGTGATAAGTTCTTGGCAAAAGAGGTAGATGGTATAGATATAATCATCGGGGGTCACAGTCATAGTTTCATATATAAACCGGTAGGTGGGAGACACACTTATATGCCAGGCAGGGCAGTATGGCTGGTATGTTGGGAAGATTGACCTGAAATTCAATGAAGAGGGTGAGGTTGTTGACTACAAAAATACTCTCATCAAGGTATCGGATAAATATAGCGATGATGAGGGCTTGATGGAGACCCTTGCGCCATATATAGAAGAGGTGGAGGGATTCAGCAGTCAGATTCTGTGCAAACTTGATTTCACTCTTGGCGAGGAGACCGATATAACCCGTTCTCGGGAGACCAATCTCGGTGACCTTATCACCGATATTATGCGTGCTGAGACAGGCGCTGATGTGGCAATAACCAACTCGGGCGGAATTCGCGCTGTCATATACCCGCCAAAGGTAACAGTAGGCGATATTATGAAGGCAATGCCCTTCAATAGTGGCATAGTTCTGTGTGAGATGAAGGGTGCAGACCTTCTTAATGTATTCAAGCATGGTTATGAGAATCAGGTCAATTCGGGTGGATACCCCCAGGTATCGGGTGCAAGGGTATTCATCTCAGAAGATGGTAAAGTAGAGGATGTATTGATAAATAACGAGAAAATTGATGCGGACAAAGTATATGAGGTAGCCACCGTCAAGTTCATGGTTTCGGGTGGAGATGGCTACACCATGTTTGAGAATGCTCTGAGTGCGGTTGATACCGGTCTCTACCAGACCGACCTGATGATAAACTTTCTCAGCGACAGGGATACCGTCCCCCAGCCAGAGATGGGCAGGGTAGTGGTGGAATAAATGCTGATATAATCTTATGAGTCATATGGTCTATCTATGAAGATACCATCGGTGAATAAGGTTCTGTCGGATGAGCGTTTGAAGAATTCTATAGATGAGGTTGGAAGGGGTGTGGTAGCCGTTGCAGTCAGGGAGGCGCTTGACAGAATAAGAAAGGGCAAACCCGAAGGCGAGGTAGATATTATCTCCCTGGTCATTGAAACCCTTGACAGATTGATTGGCAGGCGCTATATAATAAATGCTACCGGAGACCCACTCTCTCCGGTGATAGTGAATAATCCCCTTGAACCGGTTTCACCATTTTTAAGGCAGGTTTCAGTTGAGGACATTAAATTGCTGAGGAGTGTGGTATCTGAAAATCTCTTTATGGGGAGGGGAGTCCTTTTCCTTAATAGTTTAACATCAGCACTGTTAGTTCTGAAGCAGGTTATATTTAAGGGTCGCAGGGTGAGGGCGGTGATTGCGACAAGGGATGTTATCAGGTATGATGGGTTTGATGTAGAGGTATCTCTGGATGATGCGGGTTATGAGGTGGTTGAGGTTGGTTGCACCAACAAGGTTCATCTTTACGACTATGAACAGGCATTGGCAGATGAAGCAGGAAATAAAGCAGATATAATATTAACGGTTTCAACACCGAGGGCTACAATTACAGGTTATAAGGATAGCCCTTCACTTGATAAGATAGGGGATATGGCGGATAGTAATGGAATACAGTATATTCACATTATTTCAGATTCAATTCCAGCGTCTCCAGAGCCGGGCATAATCCCCGATGATTTCGTTCTAAGAGCCATTTTGAAGAGAATAAAGGGGGTAGTAATAACCAGAACCTCGGGATTGATGGGACTTCCGGACGCTTTCCTTATGTTGTATGACATAAAGAGATTGAGGGTTGATGAAAATGATAATACTATAAGAAGCTATATTCTCACTGAAATATGTGTTCTTGATATATTACTCCGCATTAGTAGTTATCTGAATGATGGCATTTTGAAGAAGCACTCTGTTTTGTGGTCATTGAGGAGGAGTAGCGAAGAACTTGAGCGTTTGGCTAAGGTGGTTCTGGAGATATTTATCAAAGAGGACGGTTATGCAGAAGTAGTAAAGGATAGTGGATATATTCAGGGAATGATGAGAGATAGGATATATATAAAGTTGCATAACAAGGAGTTGGTCAAGAAACTTGAGGGCGCTGGGGTTGTATTTGGTATTATTGAAGGTGAGAAGATATTTGATATGAGATGTGTCTCAGAGGAGGACATTAAGTATTTGATGAGGAGGGTATGATATGTATTTAGAATTAAAGAGGGTTGACCCTGAGGTGTATAAGGCAGTAGTGGGTGAGATTAAGAGACAGGCATTCACCTTAGAGATGATAGCCAGTGAGAACTTTGTGTCAAGAGCGGTTCTTGAGACAGCGGGAAGCCCGCTCACCAACAAGTATGCGGAGGGATTACCTGGAAAGAGATACTATGGGGGTTGCCAATTCGTTGACATAGTGGAGAATTTAGTGAGGGAGAGGGCGAAGCAGATATTTGGAGCAGAGCATGTCAATGCTCAGCCCCATTCAGGAACACAGGCGAACATTGCTGCCTATCTTGCCCTCCTTGATATTGGCGACAGGATTCTGGGGATGAACCTATCTCACGGTGGTCATTTATCGCATGGTCATCCAGTAAACTTCAGTGGAAAATACTTTGAGGTTCATCAGTATGGTGTAGATAGAGAAAGCGAGACGATTGACTTTGATGAGTTATTGAAGATTGCTAAAAAGGTGAAGCCGAAGATGATAATCTGTGGTGCGAGCGCCTACCCCAGGGAGATTGACTTTGAAAGGTTCAGGGAGGTTGCGGATGAGGTTGGTGCATACCTTTTATCTGATATTGCCCACATCGCTGGTTTGGTAGCGGTGGGCTTGCACAAGTCGCCGGTGCCATATAGCCATGTAGTCACCACGACCACACATAAGACACTCAGAGGACCAAGAGCAGGGCTTATCTTATGCACCGAGGAGCATGCCAAGGCGATAGACAAGAGCGTCTTCCCGGGAAATCAGGGGGGACCGCTGATGCATATTATTGCTGCCAAAGCGGTGTGCCTGAAAGAAGTTATGACAGATGAGTTCAAGAAGTATCAGAAGCAGATAGTTGCCAACGCCAAAGAACTCGCTAAAAAACTGTCTGAAAAGGGCTTAAGGTTGGTATCGGGCGGAACAGACAATCACCTTATGCTTGTTGATTTGAGGGATGCAGGTATTACTGGAAAGGTTGCAGAGGAGGCGCTTGAGGAGGCGGGTATCACCGTGAATAAGAATACAATACCCTTTGACCCCGAGAAGCCGTTTATTGCATCTGGAATACGTGTTGGAACGCCCGCTCTGACCACCAGAGGGATGAAGGAGAAAGAGATGGATACAATTGCTGATATGATTGCCAGGGTAGTTCACAGCCCCGACGATGAGAAGATAAAGAAGCAGGTTCTGGATGAGGTTCACGACCTCTGTATGAGGTTCCCACTTTATAAGGAATTTCTTGATGAGGCGGGTGTTAAGGGACCTTACGATGAGCCAGTTATATAGGTATAAACAGAAAAGTTTGAATAATTATTTGATATGAAAAGACCCACCTTTGATGAGTATTTTATTGGTATAGCAAAATTAGTTGCTACAAGGTCAACATGTTTGAGGAGGAAGGTGGGTTGTGTATTAGTGAAGAATAATAGGATACTTGCGACCGGCTACAACGGCGCTCCGAGCGGTCTTCCGCACTGTGATGAGGTGGGCTGTATCAGGGAAACGCTTGGCATAGAGGGGGGGCAGAGGCATGAGATGTGCAGAGGGCTCCATGCCGAGCAGAATGCTATTATTCAGGCGGCTTTACACGGTGTATCAATAAAAGACGCAGAAATATACTGCACTCATCATCCCTGCTCTGTCTGCGCCAAGATGCTGATAAATGCCCATATACTGAGAGTGAAGATATTAGAGGACTATCCAGATACTATGGCGAAGCGCTTATTTGAGGAGGCAGGAGTTGAGCTAATAGTGCTGGAATAGATTGTGTTTAAGCAATGAAAGTGTGGTTATTAACTATTCTCTTTTTATGCTCTGTTGAGGTTTATGCTCTTACTGCAAGCGTGGGAGTGTCTGGGGGAGTAGTTATTCCGTTGGATGATGCCCTTCAAAATGGTTATCTTGTTTCTGGGAGAGTGTCGCTACTGCCCACACAATATATATCAATTTATGGTGAGACAGGTCTGGGGAGGGGAATGGTTAATAGTATGCACTATTCAATGATGCCGTTCTATTTTGGTTCTGGGCTGGCGTTTCCTGCAAAGAGGTGGCTCAGGTTGGTGGCTGATTTTGGATTTGGCTATATAAGGCATGTCAGGATTGTGAGTAATAAGCCAGTATCTTCATTGTCTTTCAGGTTGGGCGGGGGTGTAAGGTTCTTTCAGGATATCAGGTATCCATTGTTCTTTGGTGTTGGCATCTATCGGTCCTTTGTTGGAGGTAGCGATTGCGAAGGTGAGGGTTTGAAAATGCTCTCTATTGATAATATGAGTATATCCGTCATATTTGGGTATAATCTATGATTAGTTGCTAAATGTGTGCCGGAAGTTATTCTTCTTCGTCTTAATTTATCTGTGATTTAACTGTCTTATATGAAACACGGCTTTCATAAAAGGGTATTTTTGTATCTTGTATAGGAGCAAATAATATTTTTATGTGCCTTGAGCAATTTTATGATTGGCGACCATATTTCCACCCAGCCATTTGTCTATAACTATGCATGCGGTCAGGTCGCTTGTTACATTAATTGATGTTCTGCACATATCAAGGATACGGTCAACGCCAATAATGAGGGCTATTCCACCAACGGGGATTCCGGCGCTGTTCAAAATTGTAGCGAGAACTATGATGCCAACCCCAGGGGTGGACGGTGTTCCAATTGATGCTCCTACTGCGGTTATGATAATCAGGATGAGTGCATTTAAACCGAGGTCAATACCAAATACCTGAGAAAGAAAGATGGTAGCAACGCCCTGATATAGGGCGGTTCCATCCATATTAACGGTTGCCCCGAGAGGGATGAGGAAGCGAGCAATGGACGGGTTTATGTTTAGTTTTTCATCTGCGACCTTCAGTGTTAGGGGCATTACAGCAGCACTGCTGGAGGTTGAAAAGGCGAGCAGTTGAACCTCTCTTATTCTATTCATAAAATCCCAGGGGCTTCTTTTAGATATCACCAACACTATTATTAAGTAAAAACATAGAAGTAAGAGCAGTCCCAATATAACACTTCCAACATATATACCAAGACCAACTATAACATCTATGCCTATCCTTGATGTTATTTGTGCCAATAGACCAAAGACCGCTATAGGTGCCAGGCGCATAGCCCACTTAACTATGGTCATACATACCTCTTGAAGCGACCTCAGAATCTGGATAAGAGGTCTTGAATGGCTCTTTTCTATTGATACGAGTGCAACACCAAAGATTATAGCGAATATAACAATTTGCAACATCTGGTTGCTGACCATCGCACTAAGGGGGTTTTCGGGAAATATACTTATAATTGACTCTGGAATATCAGACAGGTCAATGTTTGATGCCTTGTTCTCTACTTCTATAGGGTTTGGATTTTTAATTGTCTCTTGAACCAATTCACTGTCAATGTATTTTCCTGGTTGTATAGTAAGCGCAAGGAGAATTCCTATTGTAATTGCTACAAGGGTTGTGATTATGTAATAAGCACCGGCTCTCAGTCCAAGTTTCTTGAGTTTCCGAATGTCTTCGCTGGTTCCAATGCCAATTATAACTGAAGCAAGTATGAGAGGGACTACTATCATCTGAATGAGAATTAGAAATAACCTACCCGGGAAGGCAAGCCAGTTGCCGATGACATAGGCGGTTGATTTGGTAACAAGTCCAGCACTTGGTCCAAGTAAGAGACCCACGCTTATACCAAGAAACATTCCTATTACTATTTTGAGCCATAATCTTCCTTTTATGTGACTCTGAAGATGCTCCACCAACTCTATCAGTGGTCTTGGCTTTATTGCTTCAAGTGGTTTATGCATAATATTCCAATAAATTTAGCATAAAAAGACCGATAAGCAAGTTTTAGTAATAGTAAATATTAACTATCTACAAAGTATCACTGCTGTTCTAAATTCTTTTCACTCATATTGGTATTAAGGTCAGAGAGTAGTTCAATGGGAAAGGGGTAGAAGAACGCGTCGGTAGCTTCATAAAGCCCTTTGTTCTTTTCAGTGTAAGGTCTCATTAGTTCCAATAAAACGCTTAATGGGGTCTCTTCCTTTTTATACCGCTCAACAGAAGTCAAAATATGTTCTACCTGCTTACTTGGTATATTGGGTGAATATTTCTGGAGATTTCTATAAATTATGTCTATTACTGTCCTTTTTCTGCGATTGCATGATATGGCTTTTATTAATTGCTGTTCATATCTCATTACGACATCTTTTTTCTGCCTGCTGTAATTAAGGGATATATCATTTAATTGTGCGATTGTTTCATCCATATCCTTAAGGATTTTTCTACTATATGATGATATGAGTTGCCTGTGCTGACTGTGAAATTGCCTGAGAGTTTCAGGTATGTATGTTTTTTTGACTTCATTAAACCTGGAAATGGTAAATACTCTGGTAAGAAAGTTCTCTCTTATTCTAAACTTCTTAAGGCGTTTTTCATCTTCAACAAGTATATGGGGATATCTTTTGAGCACCTCTCTTGCGAATATACCTGTTCCTCTAATAGGTGGCTTTTTCTTCTTAATATCACTAAATACCCTTGCGTCTCTTATACCACAAGAGGGGGATTTGCTCTTGAGTATGAAGCCATCTATCCTCTTTATAGACCTGAGTAGAATTATGGAGATGCCCTTTAATGGTCTTGTGAGGTCCTCTCCTGACTTTTTCTGAATCAATCGTGGATCGCCATCAATGAGGATAATATCCACCGGCTCCCTTGGGACACCGAGCCCTGCTTCTACCTCAGGGCATACAGGTATGAATTCAACATAGGGCTTCAGGTGGTTTACGAATTCGTCTTTGATAATCTCTCCGTTCCACCTACAATTGTCAAACTCAATACATTTACTGATAACTATCCTTGGTCTCGTCATTTTTCTATTGATTATAGTAGAACCTTATTGCTTATTAAATAATATTGCATACACGCTTATTCTGTCCTTCTAATGTAGGGTTTCTGAATAGTTGTTATATTGGTTATATTTAAATAAGAAGATTTATATGCGGTTTTGAGTAAACAATAATCGGGTTGTTATAATATAGTGTGTTCTTGTAATTTGTTATAATAATCTGATATAGAATGAACATAACATTTATAAAAACAGGTCATATTAAGAGGGATTACAAGGCGTCGCCACCGCTTGGTATTATGTATCTGGCTTCCGTTATAAGGAGTGAGATAGACGCAGACATAAGCATAATTGACACCCGTCTTGGTAATCTAACCAACCATGAGGTTCTCAGAAAACTGGTAGATACCAGACCTGATATGGTCGGCTTCTCTACATTCACGCTTGAGGCACCTCAGATGCATTCACTGGCTGATGATATAAAAAGAGAGTTCAGCGATGTCTTGATAATGGCTGGGGGACCCCATGCATCTGCAGACCCGAAAAGAGTTCTTGAGGACAATAACATTGATTTTGTTATTATTGGTGAGGGGGAAGAGACAATAAAGGATGTTCTGAGGTTCCATCGTGGAGAGATGAGTATATCGGATGTCTATGGAACTGCTTTCAGGAGTAATGGGGATGTAGCCGTGAATCCCCCAAGACCATTTATTGAGGATTTGGATAGTATTCCTTTTCCAGCATGGGACCTGATAGATAGGGAGGCATATTTCAACCTTCCCCGCCTTTTAATTCTTTACAGGCATAAGGAGTATATGCCTATATTTACCAGCAGGGCATGCCCTTATAGGTGCATCTACTGCCACCGTTTGTTCGGTAAGAGATTTCGTGCCAGGAGCCCTGAGAATGTGCTTGATGAGATAACCATTTTATACAATGAGTATGGAATAAGGGAGTTTGAGGTTTTTGATGATGTATTCAACTGCCACCGTGAGAGAGCCAAGAAGATATTGAGGATGTTCGTTGAGAGCGGGATGGACGCAACTCTCCAGTTCCCCAATGGTTTGCGTGGCGACCTGGTAGATGATGAACTGATATACTGGCTGAAGAGGGCTGGAGCGTTTCGCCTCTCTATTGCAGTTGAGACCGCATCACCACGCCTTCAGAAGTATATAAAAAAGTATATAAAACTGGATAAAATAAAACCCGTTGTGAAAAAACTTACAAAAGCAGGCATAAATGTCCACGGTCTATTTATGCTCGGGTTCCCAACAGAGACAAGGCAAGAACTTCATCAGACCATCAAGTTTGCTGTCAATGGGTGTTTCAACACGGCTTCGTTCTTCATTGTTAATCCATTTGAGGGAACCGAACTTGCGGACATAGCAAGAAAACTTGGATATAGGATTAACTCAGACCCAAACAACTACGATTATTTCTCGGCGAGGTTCAATCTATCACAGGTAAGCGACGAGGAATTAACATATCTTCTGAGGGTTGCTAATATTAAATTCTATTTCAACTGGAGGCGGGTCATATCATTTCTTAAACTAATAACCACCAATGTGAAAGTTGTTCCACATCTTGTAAAATTATTTTTCCAGAGATTGTTGTTTGCAAGAGCAGGGGGGTAGGAATTGAGGGTTCTGTTTGTTCTGAAAGAGGTGGGTCTAACAGAACCTTTGGGAGTTATGTATCTCTCATCCTCTCTTAGACAGGCGGGTCATCAGACAAAGTCGGTGCAGTTTGAGAGGGTTATGAACCCTTTTAGTATAATCCGTGATTATAAGCCCGAGGTAATTGCTTATAGTGTAACTACTGGCTTCCATAGTTATTTCATTGAACTGAATAGAGAGATAAAAGAGAAATATCCAGGGTTTATATCACTGTTTGGCGGACCTCATCCAACATTCTTTCCAGAGATTATTAACAATGATGGTGTTGATGCTATTTGTGTGGGTGAGGGGGAGAGGGCAGTAGTTGACCTTGCAAACTCGCTTGATGGTGGAAAACTCCCCATAGATGTTCCCAATATATGGATAAAAGATGGTCGTAGAGTCCATAGAAATCCGCCCCGACCACTGGAGAGAGACATTGACAAACTTCCAGAACCCGATAGGGATGTGGTCTATAATGAGGATAGATATCTTGCGAGTGACCCTATAAAGCATTTCTTAAACCTGCGCGGTTGTCCATACGATTGCACCTATTGCTTTAATCATGCATACAGAGAGTTATATTCAGAGAATGGTGGCTACCCAGTGAGGTATCACTCCGTTAACAGAGTTATAAAAGAAGTGAGTGAGGTGAAGCGGAGATATGGGGTAGAATTTGTGAGGTTTTTATCAGATGTATTCGCTACCAAAAAGTCATGGCTTAGGGAGTTTGCGGAGAGATTCCCGAGAGATGTGGGACTACCGTTCTCGTGTAATGTCCGTGCAGACCTGATAGATGAGGAAACAGCATTTCTATTGAAGAAGGCAGGTTGCGTCTCTGTGCTTATGGGAATTGAGAGTGCTGATGACAGGATGAGAATGCTGGTTCTTGGGAGAAAGATGAGCAGGGATGTCATATTAAGGGCATCTGAGTTACTTAAAGGTTATGGCATTGCGATATACTCGCAGAATATGATAGGGCTTCCGGGGGAGACATTTAAGATGGCTATTGATACCCTTAAACTGAACGCCCGGATAAAGGCGGAGTTCGCCTGGGCGAGCATATTCACCCCATATCCCAGAACCCGACTGGGCGACTATGCGGTGAGGTTAGGTTATTTTGATGGCGACTACGATAACCTTAATTACTCATATCATTCAAGGTCTGCACTAACCTTCAGAGACAAAGATGATAAAGAGAAAATTGAAAACCTGCATAAGTTGTTCTCAATAGCATCAAGGTTTGGATTTCTCAGAAATATGATTGATTTTATATGCGAATTACCATTGAGACCAATATACTGGTTGGTATATAGATTGTGGTATGGATTTGCTCTAAAGAGATATATATTCCCTGTTTCGTTTGGGGCACGGCGTTTTATTGAGTCGATATGTCGCCTGTTCAGGAAGGATGAGGGGTAGTATGAAGACACTTGATAGGACCATTCTGTGTTTTGATTACGGTGATGTGCGGACAGGTGTTGCGATAGCCCATAAGGGTACCACTGTTGCTATGCCGGTGGAGACACTTGAGACAGAGAATTTGTTTGATGAAGAGTTTTTGAAGAAATATATAGAAGGCAGGGGTGCTGGATTGATTGTGGTCGGAGACCCCTTATCTCTCAGTAGGGAGATTACCGAAAGCACCAGAAAGGCAAGGGCATTTGCCGAGATGATTAGGTCTATTACGGGCGTAGAGGTTAAGATGTTTGATGAGCGACTGACTACAAAACAGGCAATGGATGGTTTGAAGACACGCAGAGGTAAGAAAATTAGTGTGAGAGACATTGATGCTTCATCCGCCGTGATTATTCTGCAATGTTATATTCAAAGTATTACGAAAAGCTATTGAAAAGAAGGGGGCTATCAATAACACCCCCTTCTTATGCTCTTGTGGTGTCTATCCAGGCGGTATTGATTCTCCCTCGGGTGGTAGGGGTTCACTCTCTTTATTTAATTCTTCCAAATCGCGCAATCGCTCTCTCAATCTCTCTTTTGCATTCTCTCTTAGCTCAGGGGTCTCCATCAGTTGCCGGTCAAGATGTTCTTTGAACTTGGGTGCGAGGTGCTCTTTCAATACCTTTGGGTGTTCACCGAGTTTGTGCTTTAATAATTCAATATTATGTTCCGGAGGTGGTTTTGGAGTGCCAGGGTGAATACCTGCGAATGCGAGTATTAGTAGCAAAAGGGTGGTCACAAATAGCGCTGATGATGCCGAGGTGAGAATATAGCCAGAGACCATTGGAAGCCCTGTGATGCCATCCTTTCTTGAATCGTATATCAATCTGATGCCGAGGTAGAAGGCAATCATCGTTATCGCAAGTGCAACAAGTAAGTTTGCCATAGTCATCTCCTTTCTCTGGATTTAGACATACAGGGCGGGCAAGGGGTTTAAATAAAAACGGAGAGGGTGGGATTTGAACCCACGGAGGTGCTTTATAACACCTCAGTCGCTTAGCAGGCGACCGCCTTCGTCCACTCGGCCACCTCTCCAAGCAATACGGAGGGCGGGAGATTCGAACTCCCAAGGGCTTCTTAAGAGCCCGGCGGATTTCAAGTCCGCTGCCTTACCGTTAGGTCTAGCCCTCCACTCTCAATTTATCAGAAGTGAGAGATGTTTTCAATATTGAAATACCTTACGAATTTATTATCGTGATTACTATGTAAAATGGGTAATTATACTGTTCCACTTACCAACCTGAATAACTCATATATAATATCCGGCTCTAAATCCTCCGCCCTTATCTTCTCACTATACCCCTTCTCCAGAAGATATCTTACAACAACACCTGCATTCTGCTCACCAAGTGATAACCTTAAACTGTTTCTCAGCATCTTTCTTTTATACCTGAATATGCTCTGCACAAAATTTATGAATCCCTGGTCTATCTTTCTCCATTCTCCTTCCCTTCTTGTAATCCTTATAAACGACGATTGAACCTCTGGTTTCGGTCTGAAGCAAGAGGGTGGAATGTGAAATAGAATGTTAGTATGGTTATTGAGACCTACAAGGGCGCTGAGAAAGCTATATGTCTTATTACTAGGTGGAGATGCTATTCGCTGTGCAACATCTTTCTGGATGGTAAGGTGTATGTCCTTATAATCGGGGTATTCGGTTAATATCTTGATGATTATAGGGCTGGTGATGGAGTAGGGTATATTGCCAAATATGCGATATCCTCCTTCAAGACCGTTCAGCCTCAACCGGAGAAAATCACCTATTATGGGTTGAAGGTTGTCGTATATCTCGTTCAACCTCAGCATTTTTATGCCTTTCTTGTAGTCAAGTTCACTTGCTATTACGAATTCAGCGTTCCTACAGAGAAATCTGGTGATATTTCCAGTTCCTGAACCTATCTCTATAAACCTGTCAGTTTTTTCTATCTTCAGATTTCTAATTATTCTGGAGATTGTCTTCTTGTTTATGAGGATGTGTTGTCCGCGAAATATATGAGGCATATCAATGGTTGGTTTTAATATTTGATATAACCGGACTTGATGCCTGACTTTCTCAATTCTTCAATATTTTTTTTATTGTATTGGTATTCTATATTTGCCGTTATAAAGCGCATAAGCCCTATTGTGAATGAAGACATACCAATGAATTTAAGCATACCTGTTGCTGGCTCCATCACTCTCGGGTTTATGGCTGTGAAGAGCGCTATTCCACCGCCGATGGCAATAGGGCTTAGATACATCGCCTTCTTCTGGGACAACATCTCATCCTGGGTTATGGAATAGCTTTTCCGCCAGATGAGCTCAGACAAACTGGCGAGGGTCCTTGGGTTATTAAACCTGTAATTGCACTTCTCACATATTGTGGCATCAGGTGGGTTTTTATGACCGCAGTATATGCAGTACCGGTAAAGATTGCCCTCATTATCCTCACTCAGCAATAGAGCGCCACAATAGACGCATCTTCTGGTGTTAATCCCATTGGGATGACCGCACACCGGACAGTATATTATATTTTCATTCTCCTCTTCCTCTTCACTATAGGAGAAGAACTTATCCAGAGGTAATGAGCTGTCTTCACTATCGTCTTCATTCACCATAAGTGTTGTGCTAAAGGAGAAGTCAGGTGTGATGATTACCCCGAAGAAAAGAAACATTATACCTATAGTAAAATATCTATTCTGGACTCTATCCCTCATTATCCTTTTCAAAATAGATGAATGATTTCCAAAGAAATTGAGTGGTTTTTCACAAATTCTGATTGAAAAAAGTTATCTTAATTTTCTAATGTAATTATATATTAAAAAATACAATTTCTGCAATATTTCTCTTACAATTAAAATTGTGGTCTTTGATTGTGTAGATTTGATTTAATATTCTGATTTTAATATTATTTCTTATGTTAGCGAAGGGTTTATAATGATTGATGAGAGGACGATCGTTAAGCAATTGAACACACGCTGGCTTGGTAAGAGCATAAGGGTATTTGATACCATTGATTCTACAAGTGACTATCTTATTGGAATTGCAAGAACAAGCCCTGAGAGGGGTCTGGTTGTTGTTGCAGATGAGCAGACAAGGGGGAGGGGGAGGTTTGGCAGAAGGTGGTTCTCGCCTAGGGGAAGTGGGGTGTGGATGTCATTGATGATTGGCGATATTAGGTTGAGTGGTGATTCACCTGCACTTTCCCTTGCGGTTGCCTCCTGCATATATGATGCCATAAAGTCCCTTTACAATATTGATTTGACCATAAAATGGCCCAATGACCTGATATATGAAAACAGGAAACTCGCTGGAATACTCCTTGAGAGTGTCATTGGTAGAGACCTTGAAAAGTATGTCATTTGTGGTATAGGTGTTAATACAGACCTTTCGGATGTAGATATTCCTATTAAACTTGGTGCAAATATTATCTCTCTGGCAGAGATTACAGATGCTTTCGTTGAGCGGGATACCCTAATATCTGAGATATTGAACAATCTAGAGTTCATATTAGATAGTTTGAGGGATGGTTCACTTAACATAAGGGCGCTACTCTTTGGCAAGGACTGCTTAGTTGGTAGGCGGGTTAGATGGTATGATAATCACTACGAGTTGACTGGGACAATTTCAGGGTTTAGGGAGGATGGGGCTTTAATACTAAATTGTGAGGAAAAAGAACACTGTCTTGTTTCGGGAAGTATTGACATATTCATTTGATATGAAGATTATAGGTAGTCGGTTGTAAAAAATGACTGAAGATACTCTATTTCATAATCAGTTTGTTCTTTAATTTTTACCAGGGCGAGGTCATATCTTATAGGTCTCTCCTCCTCAAAGTTTTCAGCCATATATAACTCAGCGGTTTTTATTATCCTCTCCCACTGTTTTCTATCTATATAATCAAGCATGTTCCGGTTGCTCTTTTCTGACACCGTTTTTACCTCACAGATTATCAGGACCTCGCCATCTGTTCCAATAATGTCTATCTCACCGCCCTCAGCCTGATAATTTCTTGACAATATCTCTATACCCCTAGATATCAAAAGGTCGCATACTGCATCCTCTCCAATACTACCTGTCTTCTTTGAATATGAAATATTTTCTGGCATTCAATTTATGATAGTTGGTCTGCACTATGGGTTGTTATTGATTGTGGGTCAAATATAAATTCTTCTCTATTGCTATTCTCGGAAATGAGGTGTTTTATCTCCCTAATTGGCTTGAATGATGCTCTGTGCTGGGGTGAGACACCATAAGAGAGGAGTGCAATTTTATGGTATGAAGTGGAATAGCCCATATTTCTCTCCCAGCCATAAAATGGGTATCTCTTCGCAAGAGAGACCATAATTCTGTCTCTCATCACTTTGCACAGTATTGATGCGGTTGCCACTGTATATGAAATTGAATCTGCTTTGATGAGGTTTTTGGTTTTATATTCGCATTTAGGTTTGAACCTCCCGTCTGCAACTACTATATCGGGCTTGTGTTTCAGATTCATCACCGCCTTGCTCATAGTTCTCAGTGAGGCATTTAATATATTGTATCTGTCAATCTCAGACCTCTTAACGCAACCGAAACGAAAATCAATAGCCCTTTTAGCGATTATGGGGAATAACTTCTCTCTCGCTTTACTCGTGAGCTTCTTGGAATCATCTACGCCTTCAATGGGGTTATTGAGATGGTCGGGAAGATATAGAACTACTGCACATGCGAGGACAGGACCCGCAATACATCCCCTACCGCATTCGTCCACTCCCGCAACATAGAGATAACCTTTATTGAATAGTTCTCTCTCAAAGGAAAGGTTAGGAGCCATCTATTCTTTCCCTCTGCTTGGGGCTGTATCTTGCCTCCTTTACAGTCGCTTTCTTTCCCACCTTGTGTCTCAGGTAGTAAAGTTTGGCTCTTCTCTTCCTGCCTTTTCTCACCACCTTTAGTGATGATATCCTCGGTGAATACAGCGGGAAGGTCCTCTCCACACCTATGTTTGAGGATATCTTCCTTAGGGTGAACATAGACCTGAGACCGTTTCCGCGTTTTGATATGCAAATACCTTCAAAGGGCTGAATTCGTTCTTTGTTGCCCTCTATAATCTTAAACTCTAATCTGACTGTGTCTCCCACATTGAATTCATAGTCAATATCTCTCGGCTTGAGCTTCTCCTCTACCTCTCTTATGATGTCCATCTCTAACACCTCACTAGTCATTCTCATTTATCAGGTGAATATAACATCATAACATCAAAAAGCAAGATGTCAAAATATAAAAATTATATGTATTATTTGATGGTTGGAACCATAACCGTTGCATCATTTACGACAAGGACATTTGATTTGCAATCGGTGATTGATATTGCATCATTTATGGCTGATTTTAAGTCATCTATGGGTTTGAAACCTACCTTGGATACCACCTGAGGGTCTAGGTCTGAATATAACCATATCTGGTGTTTCTTCATTATCTCAATCAACCTCGCCGATTTGTGTGAGCCAAATGTGTAGTTTGCCCTTATCTCAGCGAGTATGTCCTCCTTCGGTCTGTTTGAAGACATTAGATTGTAGAAATTCTCCTCACCTACCCCCTCCCTGCATGGTGAGATAAGTATGATAACTCCACCGTCTTCTACCACAGATATAGTATTCTCAACTGCCTTGAGCGATTGATAGAGGTTGATGTCAAGTGGTGGCATTGCGATTGCTACTACCACGCTGTATTTCTTACTCAGTTCCCTTGAATATACTGAAAGGGCATCATCTACCGCTTCTGTAAATGAACTGTATATATCTCCGTAATGTATTGAATAAATGCTCCTATCCCGGTCAAGAACTACCTGGACTGAGAATACATCCCATCTGTGGGTAATGAACCTGGAAAATTCTGTCATATCTTCATTCACTGGATTACCTGAAAGTGAAAGGGGGAGAGCGTTTTTTGATAGGGCGTGAGAGTGGTTCTTCTCAATTGAGATAAAAGAGCTTGCGCCGGGGAGGAATGATTTTCTTCCACCGGTGAAACCGGCGAAGTAGTGCGGTTCAACCGAACCTATTGTAAATATCTTATGAAATCTCTCGAAAACATTATTGATAAGAACCTCGGTTCCATAGGAGGTCCAGCCAAGGTTGTTGAATTCGTCGTTCTTACAATCATTCTGTATTATTCTCATTCTAAACACATCAAAGCTGTCTCCTAAAATTACCCCCAATTCATATTCTGTGCTTGGTCTGTGTGTTCCAGTAGCAATAAATACGGTGTCTTCTGAATTTCTCAGTAGGGGTCTGATGGTGTTAATGATTACTCCTGATGGAGTTGGTCTTGTATGGTCGTTAATCACAATGAGTGTGGGTTCTTTGCCCTTCAAGAAGTCATTTGCCATTGCAATAAGTTTTTCATCTGATGCTATATCCCGTTGGGTAATTGATGTTCCTGAAAGCGGACTTGGTTTTATTATCTCATCTATCAACTTAGAATCAATATCAATGCTTATGACATCTCTTCCATATGGAATGTTTATATTCATTGATGATATAATACAATAAAAGAATTGGCAGTAGATTGAAAATTCTATTGATTATATAATGAATCATATAATTTATATATGTTAACCATTATTGGATAATTGTTATGTCAGGAGAGATTATTCTTTATCATTCAGACCCAAGGATTAGGAAAGTTCTGGTAGATTTTCTAACTGATGAGGGATATAAATTATCCATCGTAGATAGGGCTGATGATATTATATCAAGAGTCAATTCTGATGATAATTATGTTGTTCTTTCAGAGCTTCAGGGGGGTGGGAGTGATGGTTCTATCAAATTGATGGAGAGTGCCCACGGTATAAACAGCAATATACCCTTTGTCTTTGTTGCCACGGGTGATGATGTTAAAGAAGCTGTGAGGGCAATGAAGGCGGGTGCTTTCTACTGTCTTACCGAACCAATTGACCTGGGCGAATTGAAGGTGGTTTTAGAAAGGGTATTTGAAGATATAAAACTCCGTCAGGAGAATATTGTACTAAAGGATAAAGCATATGGTCGCTTCCACAATATGATAGGCAAGTCAGAAGCGATGCAGAGGGTTTATGAGATAATAAAGCAGGTTGCTCCAACCGATGTCTCGGTTCTAATAACCGGTGAGAGCGGTGTAGGTAAGGAATTGGTAGCAGAAGCGATTCATGCATTCAGCAGGAGGAGGGATGCCCCCCTGGTCAAATTGCACTGTGCTGCACTGGCGGAGGGTGTGCTGGAGAGTGAGTTATTTGGTCATGAGAAGGGCGCCTTCACCGATGCATTGAAAAGGCACATTGGCAGATTTGAGAAGGCAGATGGGGGAACGCTCTTTTTAGATGAGGTATCAGAGATACCACCATCGGTTCAGGTGAAGATTCTGAGGGTGCTTGAGGATGGGAGATTTGAGCGAGTAGGCGGTTCAGAGACATTGAAAACAGATATACGCTTGATTACAGCCACCAATAAGAACCTTGTGAGAGAAGTGGAAGAGGGGAGGTTCAGAGAGGACTTATACTGGCGAATAAAAGTTATTGAGATATATATACCACCTTTAAGGGAGAGAAGGGACGATATACCACTCCTAATAGACCATTATCTTGAGGTATATTCAAATAAGAACCATAGACCAATTTCAAAGGTTGATAAAAAGGCAATGGATTTACTCGTTTCCTATGACTGGCCGGGTAATGTTAGGGAACTGAAGAATGTTGTTGAGAGCATAGTAGTTCTTTCAAGGGATGATGTTGTTACAGTGGATGACCTGCCCGAGGATGTCAGATATGGGGTAAGCAAGGGAGGACCACTTATGATACCTGTTGGAACATCAATAGAGGAGGTGGAGAAGTCACTGATAAGAGATACGCTCCTTAAAGTGGCGAACGACAAGAAGAAGGCGGCGAAGATGCTCGGCATATCCCTCGGTCAGCTGGAGAGAAGGATAAGAAGATATGGGCTATAATTCATTTTTTGTGTATTAACCTATAATAGCGGTAACCTTTATAGTAGAATAGGAAAATATGTCTCATATAGTTATATCAAGGAAGTGGAGACCCCAGACCTTTACTGAAGTTATAGGTCAGGAGCATATAACCAGGAGTTTGGTGAATTCCATTAAGACCAACAGGGTTGCACATGCATATCTATTCAGCGGACCCAGAGGTGTGGGGAAGACAACAGTAGCACGGATTCTCGCCAAAGCCCTCAACTGTGAGAATGGACCCACACCTGAGCCATGCAATCAGTGCCCATCATGTAAGGAGATTACCACCGGGCGTGATATTGATGTCATAGAGATAGATGGTGCATCAAACAGGGGCATAGATGAGATAAGGTCTTTGAGGGAGAGAATACTCCTGGCGCCTGTCAGGGGCAGGTATAAGGTCTATATCATAGATGAGGTTCATATGTTAACCACCGAGGCATTCAACGCCCTGTTGAAGACGCTTGAGGAGCCACCTCCATATGTTGTGTTCATCTTTGCCACAACCCGACCCGAGAAAGTGCCTACCACCATTTTAAGCAGGTGCCTTCACTTCCAGTTTGGAAGAGTTGCGGTTGAGATGATTGTGGAGAGGTTGAAGGGGATAATCAGCAAGGAGAGTGTGGATGCGGATGAGGATGCGCTCTATTATATAGCCAGGAAGAGCGAGGGGTGTGTCAGGGATGCGGAGAGCTTGCTTGAGCAGATGATTGCCTTCAGTGAGGGGAGGATAACACTTGAGTTAGTTCAGAATTTACTGGAGGTGGGTGGTCTTGAGAGGGCGATTACTGTTGCTGAGAGGGTTCTTGCGGGCGATGTGAGGGGGGCACTTGAGGAGGTGAAGGGTTTTCAGGACGAGGGTGGTTCGGTCAGGCATCTGTATGACACTCTTATTGACCTCTTTCACAAGATAATGCTGGTTAAAACGGGCATAGATGATACATCAGTCCTCAATATCTCCGATTCTCAGGTTGAGAAATTGAAAGCAATCTCCGAGGGGGTGGATATCTCGGATGTATTTGCGGTTCAGGACAGCCTGGTCTCAATTAAGGCGGACTATCTCAGGGGTGTGGGTGCTGAGGTTGCGCTTGATATGGCGATAATAAGGGGTGGTCGTCTGGTGAAGGGTCTTCCCATAAGTATGATTGAGTCCCTTGGAATTGAGGGTATTGTGGCTAATACTGGAAGGATGCTAAAATTGAGGATGAATACTTCAGGGAGTATTACCGCTGAACAACCCGGCGTTGCGGTGAAGAAGAGTTCACCAGAATCTAAGACGATTAAAGGTGGGAATATCTGGTCGGAGATACTGAATATAATGAAAGGCAAGAGTATGCAGGTGTGGGGTATATTAAATGACGCAAAGTTCATTGGGATTGAAGGTGGTAAGTTGAGAATTGGTTTTACATCATCCAAGGAGTTTCATATTGAGCGAATGAATGATATGTCAAGTAAGCGATTGGTTATGGATGCCTATAAGAGTTTAACAGGCGATGATATAGAGATTGAGGTTTCAGTAATGAAAAGCGACGATGGTGAAGGGACCAGTGAAGAGGTGAAGAAGGATAAGAACATTGATGAGACGATTCAGAGGGAGCTGAGAAGGTTCGGGGGAAGGATTATATCGGGTGGTTAGGTTTATATCATTAAATTAAGATGGGTAAGGGATTTTCATACACGGTTGAGGATGAGAAGATTCTTGAGTATATGGGATTATCAGTTGAGGATAAACTTGCCTGGTTAGAGTAGTTAATTGAGTTCACATTTTTGTTTAGAAGAAAGAAGGGGAAGGAGATAGGGGAGAGGTTCAGAACGGGTGAGGTATGATTAAGGTGCATCTATATCTCAACTATATGTAGGAGATTGGTCTCTCCAAACTTCTCTCCTCCAAGCCCTGCTATTCTTACCACTCTCATACCTTTCTTTAAGATTTTCTTCTTATATGCCTTTCTCTCCAGTTCGGAGAATTCCTCCTCAAGACATCTTATTCTGTCTGCTATGTCCCTCCTTTGGGTTAAGAGAAGTGGAGTTATGCCTGGGGAGAGCGAGCACAGGTTTCTAACTCTATCTGTGTATGTTCCGACTATGACGGGAACCTTAGGTTTAAACCTTGCTAAACGACGGGCAGTGGCACCACTCTTTGAGATGGCTAATATGGCGTCGCAGTCCAGAAGATATGTTGCTTGAACCGATGTATAACTTACAAAATGAGCGGTTTCATCTATTGACAGTATGGTCTTTTTGCTCGCTGTCTTCTTCTTCTCTTCTATAGCATGCTCAAAATCTTTGTATAGATTGTCTACGGTGTTATGTGTTCCTCTTTCAAAGTCCGGCTTATTAATTTTATAGTAGGTCTTTTTCTCTACAGTTTTACATATGGTATCTATTGTCTTTACTGATTCAATTGGATATTTGCCGATGGCGGTTTCATCGGATAGCATAAGAGCATCCGCGCCATCTATTATTGCATTTGCCACATCGCTGACCTCCGCTCTGGTGGGTTCGGTTGAGTTCACCATAGAGGCGAGCATCTGGGTGGCAACAATTACTGGTTTCCCCCAGATATTGCACTTTCTGATAATCTCCTTCTGTGCGAGGGGAACATATTCAAGACCTAACTGGACGCCCATATCACCCCGGGCAACCATTATTCCAAACGCTCTATCAACTATGTTCTCAATATTTAATACACCTTCGTCTGTCTCTATCTTCGCCACTATGGGGTATTCTCTCACACCACCATATCTCTCAGCGATAACATCCGGTTTCATCACCTCATCTGAAATGAAGTGCTGAAGGTTTTCAATATCCTTATTTGAATTAACGAAGGAGAGAGCAATGAGGTCAGAATACTCTGCCATAACCTTTGCGGACCACATATCGTGTGGATAGTTAGATATCTTATATGAACCAGCGGGTAATCTTACACCCCTGACAGTAACTCCCTGACCTGTTCTTATCTTTCCATCATTTTCTGCTTTGAATAAAATGGAAGAACCGACCGTGTTAACCGCCCTCAAAACCAGTGAACCATCACCTATATTGATAGTCACACTCTTTCTGTCCTCTATTGCTTTACCTATCGCCTCAGTGAAACCTGAGCAGTTCCTAACCTGTATATCACTATTGCTGGCGTCCCCAATCTTCAATCTATCACCACGATTGACTGTCGTTAGGTGTTCAGGGACCTCGCACAATCTTATCTTCGGACCCTGCAGGTCTGTCATTATGGCTACTGGCTTTGACAGTTTGGTAGATGTTTTTCTGATGATATCTACAAGTTGTAGAAGTTCATCTTCCTCACCAATCTTTATATGGCTCATGTTCAGGCGAAAGACATCCGCACCTGCATTTATTAGGTCGTGGATGAAGTTTTCCTTCTTTTTAGTGCTCTCAGGTAGTAAACCTAATGTAACAACTATTCGTGTCTTTCTATCTTTCATCTAATACCTATTTTGCAATTGTTTTTTATCTTCTACTTCTTGGAGAATGTTTTAATGAACTCTTTCTGCTCCTTCGTCAGGTTTTTAGGAATTCTAACATTTATCTCAACTATGAGGTCTCCTTTCTTCTTCTCTAATTCATTTATAATTCCCATATTCTTTACTCTGAACTTCTTCCCTGGTTGCGTTCCAGGTGGAATTTTAATGCGGACGGTTTTACCGTATGGGTTGGTAACCTCAATGGTATCGCCGAGGATTGCCTGGTCCAATGCAATATCCTTCTTGATGACAATATCGTTTCCCTTTCTAACATATTTAGGGTCTGGTTGAACTCTTATTGTAATATAGAGGTCACCAGGTGTAGCACCTTTTACACCCTCATCGCCTTGCCCCTTAATCTTTATTCGTGTCTTGTCTTTGACCCCCTTTGGTATCCTTACTCGCACTTTTTTTACCCCTCTTGTGTAGCACAGACCACCACAGGTAGGGCATGGCTTCTTTGGTCTTGTTCCCCTTCCGAGACATTCGGGGCAGGTGCGGGATATTGCATAGCCACCTAATTTGTATGATACACTTCCCGTCCCCTTGCATCTAGGGCAGACCACCACATCATATCCCGGGGCAGCACCACTCCCCCCACATGTTTTGCACACAACATCCTTTGGGACCTTCACTACTGCTTTTCCACCCTTTATAGACAGGTCAAAAGGTATCTCCATATTCATATGGATGTCGTCGCCCTTTCTGGGTTTTGTCTCTTGTTCGGTCTCTACATGGGTTCCGCCCCCAAATCCCCTGAAGAATGACTCAAATAAGTCACCGAGCCCTCCGAAACCGAACAGGTCTTCGTCTTTGAGCGTCTCCCACTTGAATGGCTCACCTGCTCCAAAACCACCAGTGAATGGACCTGCCCCTGCTCCAGTTCCAGCGTAAGCACCGTATTTGCGCATCATATCGTATTGTTTGCGTTTTTCGGGGTCTGAGAGGACATTATATGCTTCTCCTATCTCTTTGAAGCGTTCTTCTGCCTGTTTATCACCGGGGTTTTTATCGGGGTGATACATTTTGGCTAACTTGCGATATGCTTTTTTGACCTCATCCTGAGATGCGCTCTCGCTTATACCAAGTATCTCGTAGTAGTCCTTAACAGCCATATCTAACCACCACAGCCAATTATATTATAAAAATTACAGACGACCATAAGGTCATATAGAGAGTGTGCCCATGCTGTTATACCGAAGCCCCTTGAAATGTAGAGTCCGCAGAGGATGCAACCAGAGAAGAAGCGATAGACAAAGGCGTAGAAGGTGAGTGGTTCTCCCATAGGTCCGATATGATGGGCTAAAGAAAATATAAAAGATGAAAGGGTTATCGCAATAGTATATCCAAAAATCTTCTTCAACCCTGATTTTATCAAAAGCCAAGTGATGGATGTGAATATGAGCACTCTGAATATCAATTCTTCATATAGACCCGCTCCGAACGATACAGAGATATTATTAAGCACTCCAAGCGACATTGGTAGAATACGCATCAGGAAAGATGCGAATACACCTATGATAAAACCAAGCAATAAACTCTCAACAAACATTGGTAATAAGTAATGCCATCTTAAAGCTCTTCCACTTCTGTGATTTATTATAAACATTATACTGAATATTGCTATAAACACCAGACTGAGAGGGATGTAGGCAGGGAATCCCAGCCCCCACAGGATATTCAGTATCCATACCTCGGCTGCGCTTCTAATGCCCCCCAAAAGTGAGCGGTTGGCAATTAGAGAGGAGATTTCATATAGAATTGCAAGGGGAATTACGAAAGCGAGAGAATAGTAGAAGCTCTTTGATTGGTAGAGATAACCTTTTACTATGGTCTCTGCTTCATATGTGGTTTTTTTGAATGTATTAACATCTTTCATAGATTACACAAAGATTATGAAATTGGTCCTTTGAGACCTATTCACCCGATAAAACTTCCGATGGTCGCTTAGATACAACCACCTTGGAAGGTCTAATCAATGTATCGCCTAAAAGATAGCCATCCTCAACAACTTCTACGACAGTGTGCGGTTTTTCTGTTGTGCTATCTATTATGCTTACAGCATCCATTAGGGCGGGGTCAAACTCATCGCCGGGGTTTATTTCTATTTTTCTTACTCCTTTGGATTGGAGGAAATCAGTTATCTTTTTATATACCATGCAGATGCCCTCACAAATCCTTGCGCCCTCTTCTGTCTTGGGCGTAAGATTTGAGGCTCTCTTGATATCTTCTATTATAGGGAGGAAATCTCTCAGAAATGAAGAGATGGAATGAGAAATGCTTACCTCCCTTTCTTTTGATTGACGCTTACGATAGTTGTCAAACTCTGCGGCTAGGCGTAGAAACTCCTCTTCAAGTTCTTTGATGCGGTTTTTCAAAGTATCTGTGCTCTCTTCAACAGTTTCTAATGCTTCCTCTTTCTCTGTATCTGTCTTATTTTTTTTCTTCTTGGTGCTCATATATCAATAAAAGCAAATACTGTGCCTTTTGTGATATTCTATTATAAGATATATTAAATAAATGAGAAATATATTCTACTTATTTTTATTTGTTGTTTTTTTATTAAATAATTTCAGTTTTTTAATTATTCTTATGAAAATATTATCGGGCGATTTTTCGCCATTTTCTTTCTTTTCATTTTCTACCTCGCCATTAGAACTTCTCAGGTTGTTATGTGCTTTAGATAGTTCAATATCCTCAAGGCGCTTATTTAGAATGTAATTTAGATTGTTGAATGCACTTCTACTTATTCTTCCCTCTCTTAATTCCTCTTGGATTGTTTCTTTCTCTTTTTTGATGAGCTGTTCCTTGAGTTCTAATAGTTTTTCTTCTTTGAATGATGGGTATTGGTTCTGTAATATATCTACATTCTTTTCTACATCTCTTAATTCTTTTTGATATTCTCTCTTCAGAGTCATATAATCACCTTTAATAATTGACCCCTCCCTATATAATCTTTCAAGCTCTCTTAATGCTTCATTAATCATACCTATATGTGCCAAGTATTGTTTATATTCTTCCTTGTGTTTTGGTATCTTTGTTAAATTGAGCAAGTTTGCAAGTGGGTTTATGGTTATACCTTGGGTAATAAGTGAGCAAAATACAACGATGAAAGCGATTCCAATAAATTGCGATTTTATATGAAATGTTGCAGGTATTGAGAGCATAAGTGCCAGTGCGACCACACCCCTAAGACCCCCCCAGAATAATATGTGTCTATGCTTTAATGGAATTGTGTCTTTCCATAGTGATGGAATAGACGCTACAGTGTGAATCATGAAAAACCTGGCAATAATGGTAAATAAGAATGCTATTGCACCTAATGGCAAGAGGTTTATTAGCCCTATCCTTGGAATCTCAAGACCAATTAGGAGAAAGATAAGGGAGGTAACTATAAAGGCAGCGAACTCCCAGAATGTAATAATCGTTTCACGGGATGAGCGTAATTCTCGGGAGGGAAATCCATAATTACTGACTACAAGACCGGCAGTTAATACCGCAATAATACCTGATTGACCTAGGTAGTGAGCAAGAAGAGTTACGCCATATACAAGGATTGTGGTCGTTATAAGTTCAACAAAATGATTCCTTATTTTCCTAAATAAATGAGAGAACAAGTATCCAATAATAAATCCAAGAATAGCACCACCAACCGTTATTCTTAGGAAGCGGAGTATTAAATCGCTCACTGAAAATGTTCCAGTTAATATCAATGCTATGATAACCTGAAATGCTACAATCGCAATACCGTCGTCAATAATGCTCTCACCCTCAATTAAAATTGATAATCTTCTTTCAATGCCGAGTCCTTTGAACATTGACAATATTGATGCGGGGTCAGTGGCACAGATAGCAACACCCAGAAGTAACGAATATTGCCAGTCAATTCCGGTGGCAATGGAAAACATGATTGCAAATAAAGTAAACTCTAATGTTGTTCCACCGAAGGCAATCAATAATATTGACTTTATTCTATCCATAAGATGTCTAATAGGCATCTTAATGGACCCTTCAAATATAATAACTGGTAGGAGGATATTGAATATTAGCTCTGGACTGAGATTAATTGGAGGTAGAATATCAAGAAAACCTACAATAAGACCAACTATTAGAAGTGCAATTTGATACGGTATTCTTATATAAGAAGACAATATCACAACGGAACTTATTATTATGAGTATCAATATAGGGATATGTAGTTCTATAAACTCCATATAGCAAATCTCGCCTTTTCAATGAAAATCAAAAGAGTGTATATATAGATTTACAACTCTCAATCATTTCCAGAACTCCTTTACTACCTTCTCAAATGCCTCAATCTGCTTAACTTTTTTCTCTGCCTCTTCTCTGACATCTGATGTGGGATACCTATCTGTAACCTCTTTGTATGTGTCTATTGCTTTGTTGATTTCCCCGAGCAACCTGTAGCAATCGCCGATATAGTTCAAGGCCATAGGGGCTTCATCTGAATCCGGGTAGTTTTCAACAATATTGTGAAAGCACTCAAGTGCTTTTTCAACACTACCATCAGTCATATACTTGAAGCCGATGTCCAGTTCTGCTTTGGTATAGAATCCATGAGTGTTATTGGCATCATCTTCTTTTATCGATTGGAGGGTCTCAATATATCTTATTAACTCGCCCATCTCATAGAGAGCACTGGCATATTCATATTTCAGTTCTAGATTATCAGGGTCTTTCTCATACTTTGCCTTTACATCGTCGTATTTGCAGTATCCCTCATCAACGAGTTTTAAGTCCTTTATCAGTTCCTTTTTATCAACCATGCCTATCTCCCTGAACAGTTCCTTCCCCTCAGATGTGTAGAATATCATCTCTGGATAGGCATGTATAACATAATAATTCGCTGTCTCCTCGTCTATCTCTCCATCAATCCACACCCATACATATTTTCTTGACTGCTCAATAATATCCTCATCATAGAAAAGGTTTGATTCCATCTCCTTGCAGAAATCTACCTTTGCAATTCTGAAATACATTATTAAAGGTTTGTTTTTCTCCTGAGCGGTCTTCTTGGCTAAATCAACATCCT
>Ga0164310_10000271_pt1 | contig 26735 bp, 42 predicted proteins | sample GuaBasSedimGuay1_FD_121795 | JGI IMG/M metagenome (GOLD analysis project Ga0164310, IMG submission 121795) | Subseafloor sediment microbial communities from Guaymas Basin, Gulf of California, Mexico - Guay1, Core 4569-9, 0-3 cm | ecosystem: Environmental > Aquatic > Marine > Hydrothermal vents... | reverse complement strand
TTCGTAACTATCGAAACAAACAACCGCAGAGGTGGTATTATACTTCTCGCATTCCCATGTTGTCTCGTTCCATTGCGAACAAACCTGATAGGTTATGTTACGCTTATAGGAATTGTATTCATTTCCGTAATCACAAGGTTCATCAGTAGCCGAAATAGAAGAGACATTATAGAAGAACATATAATGGTTCGTTGTCCAGTTCATGAAATGTGGTTTATAAAATTCCGCCTTAACTGGTTTTACTTCTGTGGTGTTGAATCCCCATAGGAAATCCAAATCATCAAAATCTTTATACATTGTGACATTGAAATATACCCAGCCTGAACTGTGGATTGTATGCGGATATGCTTCAAGTTTACCCCATGGTCCTTCAGCATAGACCTTGTTATCCTCGATAATATACCCGGCTGATGTCGAAGAACCCATCAAAAGCATTAAGGCTACTATTATCCCAATCGCTGCTGTTTTTCTCAATTGCCCCTTATATTACATGAAGTATTCATATATATAAAGCTTGCGCATCACCATGGATAAAAACGTCTTCATATTTGCGATATAATGAAATTTTTTGTAAGGGTGAAGGGTAAAACCTTTGGGTATCCATTGAATACTGAAACAGCACGATAACAATGACCTATACAATCTTGAACATATACAATTCACAGCGATTTTTGTATAGTTACCGCAACCTTTAAATATGGTCAATATAAACACTATATTGAGGTGAGGTATATGGAGATAAAAGGGAAAGTGGCAGCATGGGGGCGGCGGCTGGTGGTGCCCGCCTTCATTATACGGGAGTTGGGTCTGGAGGTCGGCGATGTAGTAACATGGATGGTCGAAGAAAGGGACGGTGAGAAAGTCGCTATTTTGAAAAAGGAGGTGAAAGGAAATGATGGGCGATATCGAGGATGAATATGGGGAGATAATAGGAGTGGTATATGGTAGAGCAGAACTTGAAACAGGCGAAGTAGAGGATGAAGTATGGGAGGTGTGAAGAATGGGAGAAGTGGTGGTGAGATTGAGAAGTGGGGTTACAGTGAAGCATAAAAATGCGGCGATAGATATCACGAAGCGAATAGTGGCAGCGTATTTTGAAGACAAAACAATAGTGATTCCTTTCGAGAATGTGAGCATGATAGAAAGGATGGAAGGTGAGGATGATGAAATACCAGGCGATTACTGAGGGGTTGATTGAAACAGAGATAGACAGAGTGAGTATTTTCATCGGGGGAGAGTACATAATATCTGTTATACCGCAAGGTTCGCTGCGGAAGACCATGAATTGCATAAATATGGCAATTGAGGCTTATTATTCCGCTTATTCTGAGATTACAGGCAAACTTCCAAAAGATAGGGCAGTAGGAAGAGGATTCGTAAGATACAGCTTATTGCAGATTCTAAAATTGATTACTGGAAAATGATGGTGAATGCTGAGATCGGAAAAGTGGAACTGACTATCACCGCATCGGAAGATGAAGACATCAAAAAATTTTGTGATCTCGCGATAGCGATTATGGAGGTGGTGTGTCGTGCAAATGAAAGAAAAGAACTTGAGAATCTCTCTGAGTGAGTTAAGAGAGAAAGGGGTAGAATTGCAGTTAGCCCCTGGGAAGTATAACCTATGGGAAGTTGTGGAGGCGATTATCGGGGTGAAGCGGAATAAAAAGTGGAAATGAAGGAGGTGTAAAATGTATTATACAATTTCGACAATTGAAGGGAGATTTAATCTCATCAATCCAAGTGAGGTAAGGGTTAGTAACCGAGTGATAATCTACAACGACGATGATAGTCTGCTTAAAGCAGTATCGGTGCTTGACGATGGCCCGATATTCGATAACACTGATGAACCGGAAGACATTGCCGAAGAATTAGAAGAATGGCTTGATGGCATAATTTATACATCAGACGAAAAAGAAATCCGAGATATGATACAGTTTTTGCGCGAACATTCAAAAGAATTGCTCAAAGGAAAGTTGCAATGGGACATAAAAAGAATCGAGGAAAAGATAAAGAAGTTGATGGAAGAGAAGGAGAGGTTGCGTAAGCGATATGAAGAACTCTTGACAGATAATAGAGAGGAGATTGAAAAAGAGGAGAAATGATAAATAAAATGATCATGTGGATAAGCATAATAACTCTTATGCTTGTGGTATTTTTCATTGTAATTCCTTTAGTGCCGGATAACTGGATTTACCCTGATGAAGTGATAAATACATTTGAGGCGTGTGATTGGTGTAAGAACAACTGTTCATATTGCCCTCCCTGTGTTGGTGGTGGGACTTGCTCTGCATGTGTGGGTTACTACCGGAGATATTTTAATTTGTCAAAGGAAACTTTCCCTTGTTACTGCTGGTATTCTGATGAATCCCCGCCAACCAAATTGGAATGGTTTTTACGAAAATTTATGGAAGAGGAAAGTTTTATGATAGGGGTGATAAGAAATGAGTGAGAAAAAGATGGATAAAATAGCGGTATTGAGTGAAGATTATGATTTGTCACAGGATTCCGATCTGGAACTTGCGGCGACACTAAAGAGGCTCTGCGATGAATACGAAATGTGTCGCTATTGTCTCTCAACCGCAACCCTCGATGTCTGGCACGGTATCGTCAGAGTCGCTAAAGAAATTGTCAAGCGTGAGACTTGCAGCAATTCTCGTGATCTTATCGAGCTGGCGGCACTTGTAGCCGCAGAACTTGATTATCCCGAAAAGTGGGATGTAGCAGCGTATCCAACCGTTTGGGAGGCATTATGGGAGAGTTATTCATGGCTGAAAGCGAAGGTAGAGAAACTTGAAAAGGGAACACGAGAAAATGAATGAAAATGAGGACTACTTCACCCGAAAAAAAGCCGAATTGGGGAATCAGAGTATTGCAGAGCGTTACGATGAAGGTAGATTTGTGAGCTTGGAATCAAGTTATAGAGGTTGGCAACATCGTGAAATAGACAGAGTTACAGAAACCGCATTACAATTACTATATGAATTACCAGGGATGTATTCTGGTGGCTTCTGGATAGATGAATTGGCAGCGACTTGTGAGTTCATAGGCGAGAATTACAAAGCATTGGCGAAGATGATTAGAGGGAGGAAAAAGAAACAATGAAAGAAGTGGTAATAATAAGGATGGGAAATACAACTGAGATTGAGTTTCTATCGAAACAGCTAAGATCGTTCACTCAACAGTTACACACTCTACGGAGATGGGTAAGGAAAGATAAAAGACCGCACGGTAATGCAATAACGGAAGCATACAAAGATATTAGAAAAGATATTCGGTTAATAAGGCGGGCATTAACGGGTAAATTCAATGTTATTGTGGTTAGAGACTTTACAAATTCGGAAAATGAGTTCAGCATCCCGTAAAGGTTACCGCTCGCAAGCGGAGGCTGCGGAAGAATATAAAAAGCGGGGCTGGACGGTCTTTGTGCCACAAAAATCGAAATACGGCGCACAGGACATCTTCGGTATGTTTGACCTCGTGGCGATTTCGCCCGATGGTTCTGAAATTCATTTCGTGCAGGTGAAAACGAATAGCACACGCGGGTTCTTGAAAAAGCTTGATGATTGGCGCGAGAACCATAAAGTGAAGAAGGTGGAATGGCGGCTTATGGTGCGGCTGGATGCCCGCAAATTTAAGAGAAGGTGGAAAGTTTATCGCTGAAAATTTTATGTCATCAATCACAACCTTTATATACTCTCAACATAACATATATTGAGGTGTGGTAAAATGGAAGAGAGAAAGAGAGAATCGAAAGTGGGCGCATGGGGCATGAGGCTTCAGGTCCCCACCGAATGCCTCAAGTTTTTGGGTCTCGCCGTCGGGGACGTGGCAGAGTGGATTTTTGTGGAGAAGGGAGGGAAGAAAGAGGTGATACTGCGCAAAAAGGAGGTATAAGCGGAAATGAATGAAACAAAAGAGATATGGAAAGAGATATACAGCCTTGCTAAAAAGCTTGAGATAGGACATGATAGACTGAACACACTCGTTACGGAGATATTAGGTAAGCGAGCGGAGACAGAAGAGGAGGCGAAGAAGGTTCTGAAGTTTCTGCGTGCAGTGGACGAGAAACCGAGATTTTTCACGGTAGAGCAGGCAATAGATGTCACGAAGGTTGAACTCATAGAGGCAGAGCCCATAGAAGAAAGCGGTGAGGAAGTAGAGGCGGAAGCTGAAGTAGTAGAACCAGAGGAGAAAAAAGAAGAGAAATGGGATAAAATAGTAAGGACAGAGGATGGCAAATTCATGTTCAGGCTGGAAGGCGAGAATATAATATGCAAAAATGCTGAAACCGGAGAGACTTATGTGATAGATCCAAAGAAGCCGAAGTGCAGTTGCCCAGATTTTCAGATAAACAAAAAAGGGCAGGAATGGTGCAAGCATCTCAAAGCTGCTGACGCAGCAGGCTATGGGGTCACCAGGCTTGAAATGCCTGAAGAGATAAAAGCATTAGCTAAGCCTAAGAAAAAAAGAGCGAAAACGAAAGAAGAGGAGATTGTAACGATAAACATACTGGATAAGCAAGTCCGGGTACCAATCGTTCAAACACCAGACAGAATCATACAGAATGAAGATGCTGCTGCTAAGATGCTCAGGGATATATTGGGTGAAGATGCGAAATACGAAGATGTCATTGAGAAGTATGGCGACGATATAGAAGAGATTAAGGCGGACGTGGTTATCTCACTTGGGCAGTACGCAGGGATACGGTTCGTGCCTGTAAATAAGGAGACGGAAAGCACGAAAATAAATATTGGCAAGCTTTATCTACTCAGCGAAACAGACGAGAAGAAGAGACAGAAATATGCCGAGATCGCAGATCTCATGCCCGATACGGAAGTGGTAATGAGATGCAAAGTGACGGCGGTAGCGGCATGGAAAGACCAGGCAGGTAATATACGAGTTGGTGTTGCCACAAAGGAGGAACACATGACACCTTTTGACTTGAGGGATATATGCAGACGGGGCAGTAACTTCATTGAGACGAAAGCTGAATCAAAAGCATACAAAAAGGCAATTTTGGTTTCTTTACCGATTACGCACGACGGGCTAAAGAGAAAAATCAAGAAACTATATCACTGGATGGAAAAATGAATTTGAAAGAAAGAGCGATAGAGGAGGCAAGAAAACGTCAGGAGCAAATAGAGATAGAGAAGCTCAAGGCAACAGATCAGTTTGCACAAAAAGCGATAAAAGAATTCCGTGCTGTGTTCGGTGATGTGGAGAATCTCACCGTGAAAGAAGTGAATAGGAATATGTGCGAGATTATAGCGGATGGTCTTAAATTCGAGGTACGGGAATGGCGTGACGGATACTACATATACATCAAGTTCTATCTGCATATCAAATGCGGAAGATGTGGTAAGTGGTTCGCTTATCCGGTGCAAAATCTTGCGGATGTAGGAGATTTGTTGAGCCGTCCACCGATGTGTGAGGATTGTCAAAAACTCGCCAAATATGGCACCACAGAGGTCAAATCAGAGGCAGAACGGGTCATGGAAATGTTGGAAGAGATCATTAAAATCGTAAGTGACTGATGATATGAGGTCGCCCCTGAATAATAGCGCCTCTGAAACTGAACTTGCCATTCTAATAAGCAGACCAATGATATGAGGTCACCACACAACGTTTATGTCTTCCACCACCGTTGATATGAGGTGGCTCCTTATTTCTCTTTCTCACCTCATAATGGGCAAACTGATGATATGAGGTTACTGCCTCTTTTCGGTCTCACCTCCCAACTACCTATATTTCCACTGTAAGGGGGTGATGTAATACAAAAATCGTGATTTGCAATACAAAAAATATCCTCTTATAACGCCCTATTTCCAAAATAAGACGTTTTTCACCACGCTATAAACCTCATTTTTTTGGGTGTGTTGTAATACATGTATATAACGAGGGTCTCTGTGTATATGGTTAAGAGGAAATGAAGGGTATATAAATCTTTCGTTTTGCACATTATAATAGATCCCCGTAAAATTTTGTGTATTACAAACTTTCTTCTTCTTCTTCTTCTTCTTCTTCTTCTTCTTCCTTCTTTTCTTTTTTTCTCTTCTCTTCTTCCTTCTTTATTTCGCGATTTTGTATTACACCTGTATTACAGTGATGTATAGCAATGCAAGCTTTTTATATATGAAGTGTATTAATTGTATTGATGTGTATGACAAAGACTGTATCGGTAAGGTTGGATGATAAGGATGTCGAGTATCTCGAGAGACTGGGAGGAAAAACGAAGGGGGTAAAGCTGTTAATCGAGTATCACAAGAAAGGGATAAACGAGGAGAAGCGGGAGTTGGATCCAGCGGAACGGTTCTATCAGTATATAATCCTCCCCACAGACCAGCGATTGCGGGAGACATACCAAAGTTTTTTGGAATTGTTTATAGAAATGGGCGGACGAAAAGCGTCACTTGACTACTACGCGCCTTACATAACGGGAAGAACGGGATTCGATGAAAAGACAGTAAGGAAACACTTTCGCAAACTCGCTTCGCTAAAATTCGTTAAGCATGACGGGCTATTGTTCAGACCGGCTCTGCGGTTAAAGGAAGGGTTTGCAATAGAAGACTTTAAGAAGCCATATAGAGATTTCGTGGACTTCTTACAGGAGAGAGGGGCATATAAGGACATAGGCACGGATTTATGGGAAAATGAACGAGAAAGCGATTGAAATAATAGGAAAGCGGATCCAAACGATAGAACGCCGCCTCTATCTCGACAGGCGGTACGGTCATTCTCAATCCGCTCGCATCCACGAAGCCATTTTGCGCGAACTCAGATATATTCTTGCAAAGATCCAAAAGGAGGGATAATAAATTCCTCTATTTCTTTTTTATAAAATCACCGATTATCAACCGGAAGTTTTTGTTGTTTTTCAAATCTTCTCAAAATTACGTCCACTTTCTTTATGTATGTGTAATAATTTCTCATCAATTCTTCCCGTGTTTTTGCATACATTTGCTTCTTCTTTGAGGTTTTTATGTTGTTGTGTGTCCATGCGGCAGTATCTGCGGAATATATCCTTTCCTGGATTGCAAAGTCTTTTAGGAAAGATATTTTAAACCCGAAAAAGTGAGTTTTAGCATCACAGAATCTCCACAAATAATCCGTAAGCTTGACCACAAGCCTTATTTCTCTAACTTTTAATCGCCTACACATAGAACCGAATGCAACATAATCAGTGAGCAGCCCCTTCCTATGATACAAATCTATACAGTATTTGTAATCATTCAGTTTCCATCCCTGTATCACGGGTATAATTGTGGTAGCACCATTAAAGTCATAACTCTCGATTAATAACTCCGCATTTGTTACTGTCTTTCCAATCCTCTCGCTCACTGGCATGCTGAAACTTTTTGAATGCTCTTTTGTCTTTGTTGTGATGGTCAGTTCTGGCTCGCACGCGTAGTCCATAGTCGCGGCATAAGTCGGTTTTTTCCTCTTGATCAATGCTGCATATTCTTCTATTGTGAATGGGTAATCGGACCAGATTGAGAGAAGGGAGAAGCCACCGGAGTCCAGAAACCATTGCTTACACTTTGGAATAAATGGATTCCGTGTAAATTCTCCTTTCTTGTTCAAAAAATAACCCGTTGGCATCATTATATTCCGTTCAGAAAAGTCTATTTTCCTGTCAAGACCACTACCTGATATAACTATATAAAAATTTTTCATTTTTTTCTCTTCAATTTCTGAGCAACCAGATACGATACCAGTAAATCATAGTGAACAGTTTCCCATTGTTCATCAGGTGCCCCTCTCGGCTTATATACCGCTATCTCATTGATTTCTTTTATTCCGGGAAAATGCCCTCTAACATATCCCTTCGGTAGCTTCTTAATCTCAAACTCGAATTTGCCCGATTTTAGCATGTCTCGATATATCTTCTCAGCTATATCGTTTGCCTCCTCCAAGCTTTTTGGTCCTCTCAGTATATCCCTTATCTTCTCTAATTTCTCAAGTTCCTCTCTAATGAATTTCGTTCTTGATCCTCCTTCGTTTTTTAATTTTTTCAATTCATCAACACTCATGAAAAAAGTCGCGAGAGGAAACTCATAATACTCCGCGATTAGCTTTAACTTCTCAAGTTCAATTTCTATTGTTTCTTTTTTCATCTTTCTTACACCCCTATATCAAAAAATGAAAAAATAAATATTAAAAAACCCATCACTATTCTGCCGTTTCTCTTCGTATTCTTTCTGTTTCGAGCGTTGCCAAGAACCGAGCGGTTGTCTCTGGCACATTTGTCGCCGCTTGCCGTGCCGACCGTTCAATTGCTTCATCTTCTATCCGGCATTTTTCAATAGCCGTGAAGTATGGGCAGCCGCACTCCGGGCACGCTTTTGTTTTTTCTCTGTAAAACCGAAGGCAGTGAAAACATCTCCATTTCATGCCTCTATTTTCTGCTTCGCAGATGGGGCATAATCCGTCTGTGTTAAGGATGTCCTCTGTGCCGCATTTTGTGCATTTTCCAAATGTCATCCTCTTCTTTACCTCCTATTTACCTCACCTCAATAATATATTGAGGTGAGGGGTATATAAAAAGGTTGTGGTAACTATACAAAAATTGCTGTGAATTGTATATGTTCAAAAATGTATATGTTCTTAGCTCTTTTCCTTTTCAAGAATTAACCATCCCCATAACGTCTTACTTTCTCCCTCTTCACTGGACATCACTATTTTGAAACTTCCCTGGGTGAGACCGTCCTTGATGAGCGTTCCGATCGGGAAGTGGTTTATCTTATATTTGTTATATACCTTACCGCGCACTTTTATCTTCTCCTTCCGTATCGGTATCTTCTTCATTTTTTATCCCCAAACGTTATAAAACTCTCTTTATATAAATTCTTTCCTCACCGCATATCGCTTATTTTCCTCCGCATGACATATAATGCAGATTATATGACATGCGAGCTCGGTGGTTAGACCCGAAAGTTTTATATATTGTATTGTCCTTATGTTTTATCATGTCGCTGGGCGGACGAGCGGGGTCGGTGGTGGGCGTGTTCTTTATATTCTTTATATGGGTAAGGAGGCAAGATTTATGACTGATGTTATAATTGAAATTGAGATAGATTGGAAAACATCGAAAGAAAGGAAAAAAGAAATTGAAAAAACCGTTGTGAAGCTTTTAAATAAAATAGAAAATTTCAAAATTTGTAGTATAAGGTGGAGATGATAAAAATGAGCACTGAATTTTACTGGGATAAAGAGCAGAAAATGCTAATAGTTGAACGTAGAGCTGGGGGATTAGACGAGCAGAGACACATGCATTACATTTTTAATCGTGCAAATTTGCTTAAATTCTTAGAGGTAGACAAGACTACATTGATTTGGGATGAATATAATACTCCGTATACGGTTGCTTCCATACTTAAAGAGATTTATCAATCTGGTGTGATTGTGCTTGACGAAACGCACTTTTCGGAACAAGTTCAGGAGGAGGATAAGAATGAATAAGTTATACTATGAGCTGGTAATGGATTACGATATTGAAAGAGAAGTAATGGTAGTATATGATGAAAATATCGCTATTGATGTATGCTTTTCATTCACCGAACTTTTCAAGAAATACCCTACTATCCAGAGCAAGGAATTTTTAGAATTAATAGAATCTGATATAATACAAAAATGAAAAAAGTAAGGATAGCTTTGGAATGCCTGAGGATAGCTTATGTATGTTCGTGTATCATATTCATAATATCGCTGGGTATCTATCTCGCCTATCACATTTAAATCCGAAAGTTTTAAATATTGTATTCTTCATATATAGATAAGGGTGATATGTAATAATGATAGAATCGGCAATTTATTATATCGGTCTTTCGCTCTTTGGGGCTGTTATATGGTTTGCTCTGTATATATTTAAGCACCAATGGAAGGCGATATTTCCTTAAAAACAAATATAAATAAAAAAAGAAATGATAATAATAGAATCTTGGATGTGTTTTATCGGTATTTTAATCATTATAGCATATATGGCGATTCTCTATCGTTTACTTTTGTGTTAATATAGAGGCATAAAATGAACAAACTTATCAAATCGAGAAAGGGCGATGCAAAAACGTTAAGAGAATGGATAGAATTGGGGGAGTTTCGGATAAAAAATACGAATCCGGCGCTCTCTATGGCAGGTTCAAATATCATTGGAACGAGCGAAGAACGGATACCCACCGTCTCGCTTTACAAAACCATGCACTGCATAAAAAGTTCAAATGTGGTCGAATGGGGAGATGAAATAAATGAGTGAATTCGATTACTATCCTGTTTTTATGGATTGGTTAAGGCAGTGCGGCAATGAACTCGTAGTTAGTGAGGTTAGACCACCTTGTGATGGTTTAGAGTTTGACATCATAGGAGCTCGCAAATGGAAAAATAGAAAGAATTTTTACGCTCTTACCTCTATTGAAGTGAAGGAATTAGATTTTGCAAAGTGTTATAGACAGGCATGGGAAAGATTGTCATGGTGTGAATATTGTTATATGGCATTTCCCGTAAACTTTGGTGAGTTCTCAAATTTGGGCGGAATCATATACAATCTCGCGAATTATTTAGAAAAACTCAGGAAATATGGAATTGGAGTTTTGGTTTATGAAAATGTCTGTGCTAAGAAGGTGTGGTGCGTTTTACCGGCGAGGATGAGCAGCAAGATAATGAAGTGGCGTAAGGATATGTTGCTGGATATGTTGGGACTGAGGCAGCAAAAATTAGATGTGAAATGACAGAACCAATAACAACAATAACAGGCGCACAAATAATATACGTGGCAAAAATAGCGCTCATAATATCCATCATATACCTAATCGGGAGAATCGTCCCCCCACTAATAGAATACAAAAAGATGAAATATCTTGAGGTGGTGATAACAACAAAACACTGTGACAATGAGCCAACAGTATTCCAAAAAGCATTGAAATGGATAAAGGACAGGAAGAAAAGAGAAACACAAGAGGATTATTTGAGGAGATGGGCAAATAAAAACTGATAAAATTCCACACGAAATAAATCCCAAAAGGTTTTATATATATTATATATACATATACATTGGTGATGCAAGTGGCTAATAAGAGAAAGGTAAAAGTGAAATGCCCACGTTGCGGTTACGTGTGGCGCTATGGCGGTAATAGCAAGTGGATTATTTGTTGCCCTAAGTGTCATACCACGATGTCACTCCCACGTGCGATTAAACGAGCGAGAGGACAGCCACTTACATCACCAAATAGGAGGTGAAAGAATATGTCATTTGAAACTGCACACAATATATATAGCATACTGAAGAGGGCGGGCTTGAATCCAAAACTCAAGCAAAAAGACAAAAAACCGTATGTAGAGGTCTTGGTCGGTGAAAAGAAGGAGGCAGATGACATAAAAAAGTTGTGGGGCAATAAAGTCTCGATACAGAAAAAACGCACAGCGACTGGCACAACTTTCTATGTGGTGAGAATAAACCCGTCTTCAAAAACCACAAAGAAGAGCGCTGCTAAGGCTACAAAGAAGACAGCAAAATCCAAAACAACAAAAACAAAAAGGAGAAAGAGGAGGTGATAAAAAATGGCAAGAAAAAAATTGAAAATACCAGGAAAGCGATACAGGGTGAAAAGAATAGTGGTGCACAGAAAGGCATGGGTGGATCGGTGGGGGCACAGACATCCAGCCACGACCTATGTCAGAAAAGCGCAAGTAATCAGTCGGAAGGCATACAAGAAGGAGGATCTTGGTGCGCCGGGGCGTGGTAAGAAAGTGATACCAATCAAAGGTGAGATGAAAATAAACGGGAAAGAGTATCACGTCAATCAGTCAGCGAGGACACGACACGCTATTTTGCGCGCACTTGTCAAGAGATACGGTGTCTCAAAAGTGTGGCACCGGTTGCACGCGATGGTGATTATGCGCAAGAGGATACAGCCAGAAGCGAGAAAGATATTTGAACAAGACCGGAACTGGGTAGCCAATACATTTGGCACAAAGGCACTGACGCCACGAGCAGCCATCAGAAAGTGGAAAGGGATGAGCCATACAGCACGCCAGAAAGCAATGCCTGGAGGTAAAATATAATGCCCGAAAAGAAAAAAGTTAGGAAGTAACAAAAAATGGTATGGAAAAAAATAAAATCAGGAAAGGGGAAGATGTGGAGTTGGACATTATATCATCAAACCGATAAAAAAGCAAAAATGAAGTGGAAAATCGAGTGGGAACCAACTGCTGCTTGCAAAAAAGTGTGGAAAAAGTATGGACAAGTTGCTAAAAAGCACATTAGATATTCCAAAGTAAAACCCGCAATTATTATCGCTCACTTCCCTCGTGTTCCAAGGCATAGACTAATCTGAAAAGTATAAGTGAGGGTTTAAAATGGCGATAAAATGATATTATTCGATCCAACATCATGGATCCGCACGTTCAGGGAACGTATATATCCGCGTGTGAGAAGTTATATTCAATCAGCGGAGCGAAGGCGCGAGAGAATTTCAGAGCAGCATAGAACACCGCTGGAGCAGTATGTTACATATCCGGCATACAAAACACTCACAGAGTTTGGCGAGCGGTGGCGTGGTGGAATGGAGCGGTGGGAAGGTGTTCCACGCATAAGAGAAAAGATATGGAAAACACCGGTGATACGCGAGTGGGCATCGTTTGGCACTGGTGTAGCACGTTCACCAGCGGTAACGGCGGAATTCGCGGCACAGATACCGACCGGGATAGAGTATGCGATACGGGAACCCAAACTATTTTTCAAATCAGTGCCGGTTGGTGCCGCGATATACACAAAAGAGATGGGAAAAGTCTTTAAAGAACGACCGTGGGAGACCACTGGCGAAATCGTGGGAACAGCCCTTATTGGAAAAGGCATAACAAAAGGCGTTGGCAAGATCGGCGAAACCATCAAATTCTATGGCAAAACAGAAATTCCGGCGGAGCAAATAATCAGGGAAGATGTCATTAGCGGGAGACAGCAATTTCCCGTATCCCGTGTTCATCCTCAAAAGTTAATCAAAACTTTTGAGGAAAGTCCATACACGAGGATAGGGAATGTAGAAGAGGGAGTGGTAAAAGCATGGCATGCCACGCCGCGAGAATTCGCGAAAGTGACGGAGGTGCAACCGGGAGAAAGTGAGTTACCAGGGTTGTATGTAGCGCCATCGCTCTCTCCACACTTTTTGAAAATATCGGAGCCGCGATATAAACTGTTTGGATTCGGTTTACCACGACCAACGAAGCCGGCAGCGTTATTAATCACCACGAGAGGAATAGAGCGATTACCGGAGTTTATTCGCGAAGCCGACTTCAAAGCCGCACGCGAATTCATGCTCACGGGTGCGGAGAAAGGTAAAGGATACATCACACCGAAGTATGAACGCGGATGGCGATATACATTGCGCGAGGAGGAAGCAGTCATCCCACCCGAAACGGGACTTGAAAGGGTTGAGTTCACCAAATATTTCAGGTGGAAAGGCAAAAAGGTGCCGATACATGAGTATCGAGTTGTGGATGAAGTTGTGGATAGCATCAAAAGAGATGTTCAAAGCATCGAAAGAGTAGGCAAAGTAACGCGGAGATATGCAGGTCAATATGAGCGATATGCTGAGTATCGAGAGCCCATTATCACGCCACAAAGAGTCGTTCTTTCTTCTATTGTAAAACAAATCGAACGCGAGACAGAGAGGTATATAAATGAGGCTGAGCGTAAGAGCGGGAAGACACCATCCTATGAACCACTGAGAGAACCATCATACAGACCGCCGAGAGAACCGCCATATAGACCACCGAAGGAGCCACCTTATGAACCTTATGAACCACCGTTTGAACCCGAACCAGGATTTGAACACAGAGAACCGCCTTATGAACCACCATACGAACCCGGCTATGAACCGCCAGAGGAGTCACCGTTTGAACCACCATACGAACCACCTTATGAGCCGGGATATGAACCACCGGAAGAGCCACCATTTGAACCAATACGTGAACCCGTGGTATCTGAAACATTGAAGAAGCCAAAGAAGAAGAGAAAGAGGATAACAAGAAGAAAGAAGGAGATCGAAACGAAGTATAGAAAGAGAAAATATCCAACGCTCACACCGGAGGAAGTATTAAAGTTGTAAAAGAAATGTATAATAAGATGAAGCGAATAATAAGGAAAATAAAAAACGATAAACGTGGCGTGTTATCAATATGGATAAACGTGCTTATCGCCTTGTTCGGCGCATCGCTAATTTACGCGCTAATGTATGACATACTGGTGGTGAAAATCATTAATCTCGCAATTGATATTGCACCGGCAACCGTCCCGCAAACATACTACAATGATATTGATTACTTTCGCCTCCTTTTCAAAGTGCTCCCATTCTTCTTCTTTTTTGGAATTATACTGTGGGCATTCCAAAAGGCACAGAAAAGGGAATATGTGGGGGGATAAAAAATGAGTGATAATATTGGTGCGGTATGGATTACGGCAATCACTTTGCTTTTTATTGTTATCACCGCTTATGTGATCACGTATCCCATTGTGTGCGCGCAACTATATGATGTGGCGATTGATGTTGCACCACAGAATGTCAACGCAGGATATTTCCTCATTCTCTCACTCATAAGGCTTGTGTATCATATCGCACCATGGATACTATGCTTTGGTATATTATTGTGGGCATATCTTTCGGCACAGAGGAGGGAATATGAGACGGGATATTAAAGAAAAAAATTGGACATATAAGCAAACGCAAAATAGATTAGTAAAGCTTTGTTATAGTTTGGGAATTTTAATCTTTATCCTTAGCTTTTTAGTTACTGTTACACAAGCTGCTTCTGGGTGGAACAGCGCACATTTTAAATCAACCATATATACAAACTATCCCTATTCATCTCTTGAAGATACCTATCAAAATACATCTCATTCATCACAACTATGGTCAGGATATTGGTGGGAAAGTGGTAAAGCATCTTGTGACGATGGAACATATAATCCAACATTTCACACTCGTGAATATGGTGATAGATATGTTTTAGCTATCGGTTCTCCCTATGCTCCATACAGCAATAATCCATCTCCCCACAGTTGGTATATGCATTGGCAAGTAACAAATAAATATCCATTTTACAGTAACTATGTTGCATTTACTCTAACACATATAAGTATTGGCAGTCATACCTTAGGACAGCAGATCACATTCAGATTTTATAACTTAAGTGGTGATCTAATCTGTGAAACTGATGACCTATATGATCTTGCAAGTCAATATGATAACAATGATAGATGGGAATTTGTAAAATCTGGCAATACAATAGGATTATATATAAATGGAACATATTATGGAAATGTCGGGAACTGCTCAAGTACGGAGGTTCCATCCTTCTTCTCTATTCATTTAAGAAGTTATCAATATTGGATTTTTGTATGTGATATTGATGATTTTACAACAGAAAGAGGCGATATAATCGGTACAATTCCTCCATCATGGGAGATTATCCGAAATTGGGATAATCCAGATGGTAGTGGTCTTTTTAATGATACGAATCAAGTATATCAACATATATTTCATACATCATACGCATGGGATAGAAAATCGGATGCTGATAAAATTGTCACCAAGTACTTCATAGGTGGTGAAGTTATGAATATAACAACATTATCAGAAAAACCAGCCGGTATTATCGAGTTCAATATTACAGAAATGCTTTTCCAAGAAAATGAAGAAGAAGATCAATATGGGGTTTATGTTCAAGAACTTAAACAAGGAGGTGATGTATTAGCAAGAGATTTCTTCTTTTTCACATTTGCAACATCAGAAATATCCACAGGAGGAACAATCTCATGGAATAAAGACACCTATGCGAGCGGAGAAACTGCGAGAATCCACGTGAATATTTTAAATCCAGATTTTACCACATACCTATACAAAGGCTATGTATATGATATAGATGGAAACAAAGAGGAGGAATGGACGGTAAAAAGTGCAGATGAATGGCACGATGTTGATCTGAATGGCTATGATGCGGGCACATATTTTGCTATTCTCAGGGTTAGAAACAAAAACACAGGTTTTGAATGGGATGAAGCGTATGATATTGCGAGCATAAGCGAAGAGGTAAGAATCGAGGGGGTGAGTTACAATGCAAAAAATGAAACTGTGCTCGGTAATGTATATGTGAATGCAGTTCAAAATTATGTGGATCACGAGACAACAACAAATGCAACAACCGGTGAGTATAACATCTCAGAATTGTGTGTAGATATGGAAATCCAGATGAATGCTGCAAAAGCAAACTATACTCACAATAACTTTTCGTTTACACCGCTTCAGAACGGCTTATATAATATTGACCTTTTCCTCCTCCCTGATGAGAACCACATTAATATCACTCCTCCCGCAATCGTGGGCTTAGTTCAGTCTTATCCGTTTTATCAGAACGTTTCAGAGGCTACCGTAAACTTATGGAACACCTCCATAGGGCTTACCACGAGCAATACCACAAATTCTATGGGCTATTTTGAATTTGCACTCGATAATACGAGTATGCAAACCTCAGATATTGTAAATGAAACTTTCAACTCTTCGGAATACGATACATGGGTCAATCTCGCTAATAGTGGAATAGTGCCATACAGCGAAAAGGTTACCAATACAACTGATGAGAATCCTTATTACAGAGGCACAGATTACGAAATGGATTATATTGCAGGCAAAATCAAAGTGCTGAGCGGAGGGAACATGAGTAATAACACCGATTACTACATTGATTACGAGAAATACGAAGCCACAGTCTTTTCAATTAATGCAACCAAATTCAAATATGAGCAGATGAACCAGCCCCAGACTTTCACGGTGAATGGCACCGAAATAAAGTATATCTATCTCCTTATGAACCCGATATACAACCTCACGGTGCGAGCCCGAAGTGCGGACACGCATGCCACGATAATGGAATTCAATACAATACTTAATGATGGAGACGTTGTTCAGACCACGACCGGGTATATCAATTTCTCGGTGAATTACGGTATCCATAAGGTAGAGGTCAGTGCGGATGGGTATTATTCAAGTGTAAGCTATGTTTATGTCGCCGAGGATACAGAGAAGATAGTATATTTAACACCACTGGAAGAGGGCGGCGGTGCGGGCACATATTATCCACCCCCACATCTTGTCGAGTTCAAAGTGCAAAATGTGTGGGGGCAACCTCTCAGTGGCGTCAATGTAACAGCCGTGCCAGCGGAAACATCAATGGTAAACTGGAGCTGGATAGAATCAGTATATGGTTACAGCGAGAACATATCACAGACAATGAGCGGCATCACGGATTCAAATGGCGCGGTATCTTTTGTGATGGTGGAAACCGTCAAATATAAGCTATACTTCACAAACGAATCACAGAACATATCGGCATATCGGGAGATATATCCGAAAGACGATAGATACACAATCACGATAGGAGAAATACCGGAGGAGAAAATAGGCTGGTGGCTATCAACGGCACAGAATGACAGCGCAAACACCGGCAATATTACAATCCACTATCTCGATTATAACGAACCAATCAAGACCCAGTGGGTCAATTTCTCAATCTATTATCTTGATAATGGCTCGCTTGTGTATTCTCACAATTTCACCACCATAAATGCGACAAATGAGAATACATCAATTGATTTGAACGCTTCATACGCTTATAAAGTGAAAATCACGGCATACCATGAGGATTACGGCATCATATCCTCCACAACAATCATCGTCTTCGTCATACCGGAAAAGCCGAAGTTGCCTGTTGCGCAGGAACTGTTTAAACATCTTGAGCCGTGGCAAATCACGATGATAAGTATGTTCGTGCTGATATGTTTTGGCTTCATATTCGGTGCGGTATCGGCAGGCACAGGCGGTCTTATCGTGGCGGCTATGGCAGCTGCATTCTATTACTTCGGGCTATTACCATCATTATCGAAAGAGGTGGCTTATATTGTCATACCTTTAATACTTATTGTTGCGGTTCTTAACAAGTTAATAGAACAGAGGGGGGTGATACAAGAATGAGGATACTCGATATTTTTGTATATTATTCAATAACAGTGGCAGCTATGACAATGGGCTTTTTTTATTTCGGGCTATTGCCATCACTATTAAAAGAAGAGGCTTATATTATTCCAGCCTTGATAATAATTATTGCAGTTGTGATTAAATTAATAGAACGGGGGGTGATACAAGAATGAAAATACTTGACATCTTTATATACCTTTCGGTATTCAATTTCATGCTCTTGATACTGGTGAACATACCTATGTTCAGCGATACACAGGTGCAGCCGATGCAAGATGCACAAATATACAGCGACTGGCAAGAATTTGGTCAGCAGGCAGGTGCAAAGCCGAGTGTAGCCGATACGATATATCTCACGTTCGTGGGGGCATTCAAGGTGATACCGATGATAGCGCAGGCAGTATTGAATGCAACCATTTTGTTGCCGTGGTTTTTAGAGCGGCTGTTCAATCTCCCAACAACCCATCCGATTGTCGTTTTATTTACCTCCATGGTCTGGATAAATTATGGATTGGGGTTACTCCAAATATGGTTGCGGACATCGTTCAGGCATATGGAGTGATAAAAATGAGGAAGAAAATACTGGCTATGGGAATTGCATCTGTTATAGTATTACTCTTAATAGGGAATGTAAATGCCGTTGCCCCAGATAAGCCGACGATATATTACCCCGAAAACAATACTGTCATCTACGATACAAATACATACCTGATAGTGGAAGTTAATGATGACGATGGCGACGTTTTAAATGTCACCTTTTATAACGCCACTTCCGGTGAGATGATAGGATGGAATGAAGTGAATGGTTCCGGGAAGGTTGCATGTGTATGGAAAAATCTCAATATAGGCAAAACATATAAGTGGTATGCAAACGCTTCAGACGGTTCAAACACCACACAGAGTGATATATTCAATTTCTCTGTTGCGCAACCATCAAAAAGCAGCAGATGGGATGAAGTATATATCAACCCGGAGGAGGGTCTGGGATGGGGCAAAATAGAGAATACAACAAATATCTTACAGATGATCGTTAAACCCTTTATAGTAGGTATGGGATCGTGGTTCTACGCAATTTTCATACTCGCGATGGTAGGACTCATATACATCAAAACACAAAATGTATTCTTACCGTCGTTGATTCTCCTTCTTTCGGGGCTGGCAATGGCAAGCTTGATGCCAAAGGAGATATATGGCGTCACACTCGCATTTATAGCCCTCGGATTCACCGGCATTATATATGCGGCCTTCAAGCGGAGGTTAGAATAGGAGGTGATAAATATGGGTGTATTGAAAAGAATAGGAGAGAAAATAAAGAAAGGAGGAGAGAAGGCACAGAAGATAGGAAAGCATCTTGCAGGCATGGCAGAGAAAATGGGGAGCATACAAGTCCCGGATATTGGTGAGATTGACAGGAAGTTGAGCACAGTAGAACCATATAGGGCACCAAAGAAGAGAACAACCACACAACCGAAGAAGAAAAGAACAACTCAAAAGAAATATAAGAATGCAGCAATATTCGTGGTGCATGGCAGCGAAACGGAGGATGGAAAGCATACAGTCTATTTTTCGGTGTCGGGCGACCTCAATGCGGGACGAAAAAAGAAATTCACAAACTGGCAACAAGCGCTAAAGTTTGCACGTGAGAAGGCAAGACAGTGGGGTGTTAAAGTGAAAGTGAGTAGATAATAGGAGAAAATGGATCCTATTATAATCATGTGGATTTGCATATTGGGTATGCTCGTATGTATCGGGTATGAGTTCTATCATGTGGCAGCCGAATGTGGCTATCATGGCATAGAAGGTTTTAGATTTTCATACTGGTTCTTTTTCCAGGATGGGAGATCTCGGGTAAATGAAATAATGAGTTCCAACTGCAATTTTTATGTAAAATGGCAAGATGCAGCACGGGCACTTTACGAAAAGAGTATGGCAGATAGTTGCCTGAGCAGAAATATTGGTCAAGAGGATTTCTGGCAAAAGAGGTTTTATGAAAAAAAGACTTTGGCAAAGAAGATTTAATGGAAAATAGAGAAATGATCTATTCAGAATCATTTTTGAGAAGTTTTTTTGGCTTGATGTTCAAAAAAGATTTTGAAGACATAATGCTCTTTTCTTTTCCAAAACCTTCAACGGTCATCATTCATTCTTTCTTTATGCGGTTCACTATTGATGTTATATGCTTTGATGATAATTGCCGTATCATTAAATCATTCACACTGAAACCATGGCGAGTGAAAATCGTGAAGGGCGTGAAATATATCGCGGAAAGAAAAAGTAAAAAATAAAAAAGGAAAAGATTTTGCCTTTATTTCGCCCGCAGTCTGCTTACTACTGTCAAGATGAACAGCGCTGCCAATACGATAAACCCTATCACGACGAGATTTACTGATGAATAGAAAATTGTTGCCGTTGTCTGTCTTGTGGCAACAGTCTCCGCTTCTTCGTATTGATAGTCCACACCGAATGTGTCTGTATAATTCACAAAATCACTGTGCCCGCCGATAGCGCCTGTGCTCATATTTGTGATTTTTCCCGCGGTGTAATCCACCGTGTAATCCGTATCCTCCGTAAATGTGTATGAGCTATTATAGACTTTCACGGTCCCTTCCACCAGATACCCGTGAGCGAGTTCTTTTGTATATGTGGAACTGTCTGAACCATTAAAATTCCACGTTTCGTTCGTTACGGAGATGCCCGCCTTTGGTGCTACGTTCAATACATTCGCGAAAATAAGCACTGCTACCAGCACTATTATTGCACCTGTGATAATCGTCATTATTGTCTGTATCTGTCCCCGCCTATCCCGTATGATGTCTCTCGCTGTCATTGTCCCGGGATCACGCCCTGAGCCTGTTCACAATCATCAGGATGAATACCGCCGCCAGCACTATGAATCCTATCACGACGAGATTTACTGATGAATAGAAAATTGTGCCGACTGTGGACATCGTTGAGTTCGCCGCAGAATCATTCACTGCCGGCATTGCGTGCTTGATGTTTGCGAATATGATGATACCCAGTAGCACCGTTATCGCACCCGTGACGATTGTCATTATCGTGCTTGTCTGTCCTGCATCCCGCCGGGTAGCGAGTGTTTTCAGCCATGCTCGGATACCTTGTGTAGCCAGTGTTGTCGCAATTGCCAATAGTGTGGCAAAATATGCCTTTATCGCTTTCGGCATTTTTCATCACATCACCTCCTAACTTACTCCTATTATGGAGATACATACAAATAGGTTATGTGGGGGGGTTATATAAAGCTTTCGCACCTCGTGCGGGCGTAGTTTAGTTTAAGAAGGAAGGAAAAAGGAGATAGTTGTGAACGGGAACATCTCGGCAGAGGATGTGTGCTTATTAAGTTAATTTATATGCCTTTACCTTTTAATTGAATGCAATTATTCATTACTACATCTATACTGCTGAAGACACTCCCTCCTCATAGGGGAAGATTACAACGTGTTTCTGTTTCCATATTTTATAATCGGTCTGCTCAATGCCCAAAAGCTCACAAGCGCGATGCTCAGTAATACCCAACTCTTTCATTAACACAGGAACACGAGGATAAACCAATTTCCTTTTCCCTTCCATACTCGGCTTTGGTTTCTTTTCTTCTTTCTTCTTTTTCTCTTCCAATTTCTTTTTCTCTTCCCCCAATCTTCTCTTTTCTTCCTCCAATTTCTTTTTCTCTTCCTCTATTTTTCTCTTCTCCTTTTCGTATTTTTCCTCTTTTTTATCTCCCCCTCCCGCTTTTCCCTCTATCTTCGTGAATATATCCTGTGCTTTTCTAAGCAATTTCCCTATCATTTCATCCTTTTTCCGCTCATATTCCTCAAAATCAATGCTTTGGGGCAATGCTATCTCCCATATATTCACCTTTTCCCCGTTTCCATCTTTGAGGAGATGACGATAGAGGTGATCGCTCCAATCGTCATATTTTAACTCATAAAACGTGAAATAACTGCGCTTTTTCTTGTAATTCACGCCGCGCCCCACGCCGTAGTATCTTGCGAGAATGATACCGTGGATGTCAATCATCCTTTTCGCGGGCACGGTAAAAATCACGAGAAGCCCGTATTTGCGGATGACTTGAAATATGAGCGAAAGAATACGGTTCTGTGCCGAGTGCCACTCCCGCGCGGGGAGGAAGACTCCAGCCTCATCCGCGAGGATACAGGATCCATGGGGTAGCTTCCCTTCATTTGCCTGCTGTAAAAGTTTTATGAATGGTGTGAGATGCCCGATCGAGATGCGATCAATACTAAAATTCTCATCTATCTTCTCCGCCAGTCTGATCATCGCCATTGACTTGCCGGAGCCGGGCGCACCGGTGGCGAGGATGAACTTACCTTGCTCGTGGTTAATCAATTCATCACGTATCTTATCTATAAAGGGCGTTTTTTCCAGATTAAGTTCTGTATATGTCATGTGCCATCATCCACCACAATATTGACCTCTTCAATAATCTTAATGAGGGCTTTTGTGTGATGTATTGCCTTGTTATATTTAGAGAAAGTTTCCAACGCATGACTAACCGCATCATAATTGAGTTTGTTCAGGCGTAAATCATTATTGAACAGTTCATCCGCCTCATTAACAATTTCCTTTTTCCCGTCTTCCCTTGCGATATATTCCGATGTGTGATATACAAGCGAGCGGAAGTTTTGCATGAAAACCTCAAAAGAACCGGGCTTAACACGTCCATACAGTGCCAGTTCTTTCCATAATGCGGCTGCGGTGTCCACACAATCTATCAGTAAAGTTGCGAGATTGGATGCCCATATAAATTCGGTCGGGCGAGGTTGTGGACGGTAGCCCGTGCTCCTTCCGTAAAAAGGATTTTTTCCGTTCATGGTGACGGTGGAGCTCCTATATTCGGTATTACCTTTGTGGCAGCCTCACCGATATGACTCAATGTTTCACCACCGCCATGCGTAATTACTAAATACGCTATTAAGAAGACAATGATAAGGAGGATAATAGTGGGCAACATTTGTTGAAATTTCCCGAAGTAATCACGCATCCCTCTTAATTCCTCAGCCACGCTGCGCTCTATAATGGAGAATAGCACATCAGTGCTGAGGTTCTTTTCTAAGAAATTGAAAATGTCCTGGATTTTGATTATCCCCGCTTCTTCTATTTCGGTATTCTCAAGCGTATCGAGCTGTGATTGTGTATCCTCAATCTCGTGATTGACTTCCTCTAACCTTTCTTTGATTTCTTCTCGCTCCGCTTCCATTTCCGCCTTATTCACATCTCTGCGTACTTTGATTTGTTCTCCCTCACGTGAGACAACGAAATTCTCTGGATTGCCTTTGATTTGCCATGTATTCTCATCAATCTCATTGATTTCGCATTTTTTCGGTAGTTTAAGACTTTTAGATTTGAACTTATCTCTTAATTCGTTCGGGACGTGCCCAGCCTGTATTTTTTCGAGGATGGTGTGAGGAAGCGTAAAAAGATCGATTTGCTGTAAATCGTGCTCTATTTCTTTCAGTCTCTTATTTAGCTCTTCACGAAATGCCATCAAGCCCGGTGTATTCTTATCACCGTAGAGTCTCCTCTGAAGTTGCTCTATTGCGAGTTTTACCTCACCTATGTTTTTGAATCCCAATTCGCGCATCTTTGATGCGTGAATAATATTTTGAGGTGGCAGAATTGCGCCATACTTATGGTATGCTATGGCAACAGGGATATTCCACATACGATATACCGCATCAGGCACATTTAAAAAATAATAGTGGTCTTTCGTTTCAAGAATTGATGATTTTGCCCTCGCTTCTTTCAGTTCGATCTTTTTGTATGGATTGAGAAGCAGAATCAGCATAGAGCCGCGCATCTTTACGAGGAGTAGCCGATAAATTGGGATATTGACTATAAGGGGTAATGCAAGCAGAATCGCAATGATAAGCACTAAGATAAATATGATTGAGAATGATATGGGATCCATGGATCTCACCTCCTTCTCGGGAACAAGAATGAGAGGGGATTCCGGCGCGGTGATATGAGCGATGGTTGCTGTTCGCTACGCTGGATTGACATTTTTGTCTGCTGTGTCTGCATCACGCGTTCAAATCCTTCTTTGCCACGTCGGCTCTGGTTCCACACGTAATGCTTCAAATTCGTGTAGTCTAGGAACATTTCACCGGTGTGTTCGTAATCCGGCTGCGTGATATGTGCTATTGCCACAATCAAACCCACCCTGTTGTTGAGCGATTTGAGATCTTCTCTGTCTAAGTTGCCCAATAATATATCCTTTCCATAGTAGGACCAAAACAACTTTTTCAATCGTTCCGGGACTTTTGGAAGCTTCGTAAGCTCTCTCAAATAATCCACACTCGGTTGTAGTATCGGTTCTCTGTCGAAATCTTCTCTATCAAGATTTTCTTCATCAAAAATCCCATCCATATCCTCTATTTCTTCACTCATTTTACACTACCTCCTTATTCAAAATATCGCTCCCATTTACGGTAACCTCTCCCCTCACGATACGATGTAAGCCACTGATAGAATGTGATGATAAAACCGATGATACCGAAAAGGAAGAGAACACCCGTGAGTGCGATACCGAAATAGGGATAATCGGGCATCATAGGGATGGGAAGAGCCATGGCAATGAAAGAGGTTACTGCGCCCATGAGTGTCAGAACTGAATTTGGAATGAGCACACCGAGCAAAAGAAATACCAGTGCCGCTATTATCAATATACCCAATAGAAAACTTAGCCCCGTCATTTTTTGTTCCTTCAATAATAAATTGATACTTTCATTTAATATACTCATATTGGTGGGTTGGTATGGTTGGTATAAATCATTTACGGTTATCGTTGCAACATATATATCTTCTCCTCCCCACCCATCCTCTACTTTGAAATACCATATATATGTCCCCTGTGAGGTATCATCGGTTTGCCATTCAAAAACACCTGTTGTTGTGTTGAGTGAGCCTTTAGTGGCATTGGTTGAGAAGGTGCAAGTATCACCATCTGCATCTGCGCAATCAAAATCCAGATACACGAGTTCACCTTCATCGCCCTGCCAATCGGAGGTATTGGTTATAACGGGGGCATTATTCGGCACGGTCACATTATCTGAAGCTGGGGCTTCCGATAGTTTCCCTTCTGTTGAGTTATAAGCCCATATATCTATTGACACATAACCGTGTGGCTGCGTGGTATGATTGAAATATAAATCGGTCGTGCCATTCTGCCAGCCACTGGCAGTATTGTTGCTCCATGAAATATTAAAGGAATCAGTATCAACACCGTCACTTCCTTCTGTAAAGGTATAATTAACGCCAAAGTTATAGGTTGTGTTACCTGTTATTATGGGTATGGGAGGATAATCTTGTTCCTCTTCACTACCTAATTCTGCTGTTGGCTCTGGGGAGGTGTATTTGCGGACGCGGATGTCGTCAATCCAACCTTCCTGAGCGTAAGAAGAACCTTCTCCTTCCGTTGTGATAGCGAATAAATAATTTACAAAAGATGAATCACCTGAAAACGTTACAGAGTTAGAAGCCACAAGATTCGTTCGGGCTGAATCTGAATATGCTTTAAAACTCACATCTGAACCAGACTTCTCTACTTTCATATAATAGACTGTATTCTCTGTGATACTACCTCCTGTATTCGATCCTGATGTTCCACCTTCTATTTTGCGAATAAGTAACTTATCAGAATAAGTGTCATAAAGAAACCATAAAGCATCATCTGGAGGAGAGCTTTTAAGTCCACCCAACGCTGAACCTAATCCAAGTCCGACATGGTTAGCTCCCCCTCCTGCTGTTGCCCAAGCTTTTTCTGTGTATTCCAAAACAAAATCGGTTACTCCCCCGTAGCTTCTGTAAACATATGCCTCGTCTCCACGCCCTAATTCATATTCCAATCGTGTATCCGTAGTGAAATCTAAAGTAATATAATTATCAGTCGCAGAAGGGTCGACTTTTGACCATCCTCTATCCGTCTCAAAATCATCAAAAAACTCAAAAACACTATCGCCATCACTTGCAGAACTGGCAGAAGGGTTGCCGTAATATAAATAGTAGGTATCATTGCACCATGAACTCGCTGGTATGTAAGAGGCATTGAACCAAATCTTGCACCAACTACCATCTACCTTATCTTCTATCCAATACGGAACTGTCTCGCCCGAAGTTTCATTCACTACTCTTATATCATCAAAATCATTCTGCATATCGCTGTCATAAGTTATATTAATCGTCACCTGATAATCGGTTAATGCGTTGCTGTTGCCTGTATTATTTATATGTATCGCTCGTTTTCTGCTCCATGAAGCGTTCCACCACGGGTCTAATACCATGAAATGTCCACTTGATATGGCTTCACTCAAAGTCTCAGCGCTTCTTTTTACTGCAAAATAATATTTCCCACTCGTGCCTTCTGTCGTAACTGGTACTTTTACATACGCCCTCACAGTATAGGTCTTGTTAGGTTTAATTTCAAAATTCTTGATAAACCACCATTTATTCATGCCTTTATAATTATGTTCTATATGGTTGAAATACTTGCCTACATTAACCCAATTCTCAACCTTTGAATGGTTTGTATGCCAGAATGCTGTATAATTCGTGCCGTTCTGTTCGTAACTATCGAAACAAACAACCGCAGAGGTGGTATTATACTTCTCGCATTCCCATGTTGTCTCGTTCCATTGCGAACAAACCTGATAGGTTATGTTACGCTTATAGGAATTGTAT
>Ga0164310_10000270_pt1 | contig 26773 bp, 29 predicted proteins | sample GuaBasSedimGuay1_FD_121795 | JGI IMG/M metagenome (GOLD analysis project Ga0164310, IMG submission 121795) | Subseafloor sediment microbial communities from Guaymas Basin, Gulf of California, Mexico - Guay1, Core 4569-9, 0-3 cm | ecosystem: Environmental > Aquatic > Marine > Hydrothermal vents... | reverse complement strand
GCAAAATATTGTCCTGAACATTTTGATCCTAAGTTATTTAACTGGGAAAAGGAAAGTTGGTATGTTGCAAAATATTGTCCTGAACATTTTGACCCTAAGTTATTTAACTGGAAAAAGGAAAGTGGTAGTGTTGCAAGATATTGCCCTGAACATTTTGATCCTAAGTTATTTAACTGGGAAAAGGAAAGTTGGGTTGTTGCAAAATATTGTCCTGAACATTTTGACCCTAAGTTATTTAACTGGAAAGTATCTGGTTGGGCTGTTGCAGAACATTGCCCTGAACTACTCAAGTTCTGTCCCGAAAAGTATTTACCTAAAGCTAAATAAATTATGAAAAAAAAGATAATAGATTGGGAAACAATAATTAAATCACCTGACTTCGATTGGGAAAACTATAGTAGTAGTGTTGCAAGGTGTTGCCCTGAACATTTTGACCCTAAGTTATTTAACTGGGAAAAGGAAAGTGGTAGTGTTGCAGAATATTGCCCTGAACATTTTGACACTAAGTTATTTAACTGGAAGAACTCTGGTTGGGCTGTTGCAGAACATTGCCCTGAACATTTTGATCCTAAGTTATTTAACTGGGAAGAAGATAGTTGGGCTGTTGCAGAACATTGCCTTGAACATTTTGACCCTAAGTTATTTAACTGGAAAGTATCTGGTTGGGCTGTTGCAGAACATTGCCCTGAACTACTCAAGTTCTGTCCCAAAAAGTATTTACCTAAAGCTAAATAAATTATGAAAAAAGTAATAACAACAATAGCACCCGAAATGCATCCAGTAACCAAAGTGCCAAAAACCAATAATAGACTATTCATTGTGATATATGTTATGACGGTGATCATACATGTACTAATTGGCATGATTCTACAGAAAATGTTTTTTAGTTAGCTATAATTATTATTGAAAACAAAAAAAATGACATTAAAAAAGAATCACTAGAACTAACAATCAAAGGACGGGTAATTGTAAAGAAAAACAACAGGAGATTGTTCAAACGAGGGCAAACAATTATGTCTCTCCCATCAAAGCCATACGAAGAGTTCAAAACCAATATGTTGTGGCAACTAAAATCACAGACCAGAGGTCTTGAGCTTCCCTTTAAAGCCCCATACTCTGTTACCTATACATTCAATCGAAAAGGGAAAATAACAGGTGATATAGACAACCTAATGGCTAGTATTAATGACATACTAGAAGAGGCAAACGTGATTGAGAATGATAAATATATATATGAGGTATATGCCAAAATAGTTCACGGGAAAGAAAATGTTACAGTTGTTAAAATAGTTGGCATCAACTAAACACCAAAAAAGAGTGACACAGAAATGACACTCTTGAATGTGTAGGTACAACACCGAAATGTATACCTGAATATACAACACAAAGCAACGCCAAGTAATCTGCCCAACAACCCCCTCGCGTATCAACAATGTGTTGTTTGTATATTATACCAGATAAAAAATATAACCCACGCATGTGTTTTTATACACACACGCAGGTGTTTGTTAGAATAGGATTTCACCTATTTAGGATGTGTGTTTTGCCCATGTTGACTTCCACCCCTTCGTTTTGTGCCGTCATTAGTTTTCTTACCGTGTTTCATTTTATATTTCTCCTTTTTAATGAATATAGTTTAACGCATATCAATTAAGTGATACCTGATTCCCTGGACAGGAAAATAAGTATGTCAGATATCACCTAATCGATATGTGTTAAACATAAATTACCATTCAAGTTTCTCGTGTGTTATTATCCTTAACGCTACGTTTATTACCGCTAATGCACCAATCATAACTTCATCTGATACAACCGCAGTATCTCCAGTGATAATCCATAACAGGGTTATTATGTTTACCCAAAATATTTTAGATACATAGAATTTCTTCATCTTTTTAATTTAAATAACTTAACAAAAAGGTTGACAAAAAACTTGACCAAGACCGAAACAAAGTTTGATACATGCTCAACATCTGTATTAGTTACCGCCGTTTCCTTTTTCAATGCATTTACTTCACCTTTTGCATTATTGAATCGTTCTGTCATATCACTTACTTTCTCTTCCAATTCTTTCTTCTCTTCTTTTGTTGCTTCAACATCCTTTGATACTTTCATCCATTTTTGTATTGTTTCCCCTTTCTCCTTAGAAAGTTTAGCAACTTTCTCTTTCAATGCCTCAACCTCTGCTGTGTCTGTACCTCCATATCTTTTACATTTGTAAACACGTATCCCTTTGATCCTGTTAATCCCAAACTGTTTTTCTTTACCATCCCACGGGTCAACAACCGTTACTGTTCTAGGTGTTGCTGTCTTGGTAAGCACCAAAACAAAATGCGAACCAGTCCCACCTATGTATATAGCAGAAACTCGCCCTAAAACTACAGCACCCTCCCCATACTTTCGGAGTTTGTTAGATCCTCCCACAGGTTCAGTATAATCATATCCTGTGAAAACATCTTCTAATATAGTCACCTTGTCTACATTAATATATGCTGGGTTTGATTCGAGAAACAGATTTTTCGCTCTTAATAAGTCTGAAAACGATTCTGGGGTAAACCTCCAACCAAATAATTTATTTAGCCCATTAACAAGACTAAATAAATAACAACCATAATCGTATAACGTTAACTGGCTGTTGCCAAGCTTCTGATATTTGTATTTTTCGTTGGTCTGACAGAATATTTTCATGTAGTAAAATTATATCATACAGGTTGTTTAGCTGGGGGTCTGTAGAAATAGTACCCAACAAGGGCACTCATTAATCCATGTATTGGTAATGGGGTAACGTATTCTTTGTCAACAACACTTGCCATAGTAGAGATTGCCCAAACACACCCTATTACAAACATTATGAATATAGATGGAACTGGTTTCTTCCTACAAAAGATTTTCTGAATTATTATCCCTGTGAAGAAAAAGACACCACACAGCATCACAATGATTGATGCTGTCATTACTCACCTTTTCTATTATCTAAATGATGTGTAATTCCCGCAGATACATAACCAGTCAGGAATCCTAAGAAAAATGTTATTAACCCTTCTATCATGATTCTATAAACCTACAGGGGCTTCTTGTACCGATACTGGTGATTGTGGTTGTTGTTGCTGTTCGGCTCCTTGTGGTCTTGTTATATCCCTCAAATGTCGTACAAGCCCTTTAACAATATCATTTCCGCGTTTTATGATTGGATCAACTGGCGGTGCTGTTGGTCGAGGAGGTAACTGTTCCAATGGTTGTACTTGTGCACCTGCGTCAGCTTGTCCTTGTAACATTTGAGCATCTGCACTCTGTTGCGGTGCCTGACCACCTTGTTGTTGTCTGCGTGCCATTGCTTCTTGTATTGCTTGAAAATCGATAGCCATAATTACATTGTACTAATTATTTAATCTAAATACAATCCTAGATGTAAACGCTGTAGCAGTACCCGCACCTATCATTCTAAACTGTAACTTGAACTCTTTTTTATTTCCTATTGTAGGCTTTGTGACTGCTGATGATCTAATCAATGTTGTAGATGTGGAAGACGTAGATATTTGTCCAACAGATACTGAACTGCCATCAGTGATATTGTATAATCTAAACTCTGCTGTGTTGGCAGTTGTTTTTCCTATTACCTCAAGATACATAGAATAATATAACCAATCACTCATTTTTATCTCTGCCAATGAATTCGCAACATCAACAAATGTTGTACTAGAAGTTGTGTCTGGTGCACATTGCAATTGGAACTGCAATTCTTTTGGTAAGTATTGTGATTTCAGCGGTACTATTAATGTAGTTTCTAATTCTCTTGTTAGACGTGTGCGCAACTCTTCTAAAATCTTCTCATCAAGTGCCCCACCTTTACTTTTACCTCCTACTGATGGGAATGTAACTACTCCGCTTGATTTTGTCATTATAGTTCCATTACAGATGTCTCCTGTTCAAGATCATCAAAAAAGAAAGACACATTATATATCTCTGGTGTGGTACCACTGGTTTCTACATCAAGTGCCCACTGGAATTCTTTAAACCTCATGTTTGTTTTTGTGACATTAAATGACAATTGTATTTCACTGTCACCTACTTTGGCTGTACTATAAACCCAATTCGATTGCCGATTGCGTTTATACTTCAATGTAATTGATTCACCAGTTAGTAATGGTGAAAATATTGCTTTTATACCAATTGCGAGTTTATCTTTGAATGTCTTGTTATTATCAAATATTAAGAACTCCATCGTTGCCGTGTCATATGGCACTCCACCTGGAGTAATAGAATCCACACCATACCTAGCACCTTCTCGCCACGAAACAAACAACTCAGTACCAGTTGGATATACACATCCAATTTGTAGATCATTCCCTGTTCTGGTTCCAGAAGATATAGGGTAGTCATAACTTATAGATTCAGAGTACAAAGGGTCTTTTGACCCATATGTGTAAACACCTTTCTCTATTTGCGTATTGTTAGAATTACCTGCTACACCAATCCTAACCAATGCCTTCCAGATAGACAACGCTCCAGGGAATATTTCAACATGTGTGTCGTTTGTAAGTTTAGGTGTACGTGTAACCTTTCTAATAGAACCGTTCCAAATGAATGTATCCGCTTCTGATCCTGCGATAAAATATAGTTTGTTTCTAAAGCTTGTCATCGCATTTATACCACCCTCAGGAATATCAATGATCACATTAGCATTACTAGAAACACCATCCCAAAAGAATATTTTACCTTCCTCAAAATCAGTGATTGAAGTTCCTTTCCATGTACCAATAGCCAAATATTCACCGACAACAGCAAAAGATCTTATCTTATATTCAGATGGCAATATAAGTGTATGTGGATCGTAACTAATACCATCCCAAGTAGCTACATATCTTTCATTTCCAAAGGCAACATAATTTAAAAATGTCATGGCAGGATGATAATCTATATCACTAACCAAATATTGGTAATATGTATGGTAATCAGCCGTGCTCAAATCACTTGCTGTCCCAGTAACAACAGTGCCATCTGCAACAGTTGATGTTAGATGGAAATGATATGTCTTGCCAACAACAGGACGCCATGATGTATCAAATACAAATTCATAATCACCTGACACAGGCAAATCTGCATTCGCAATAGTTTTTGTCACAACAAGCACATTTTGATTGTCATGTACTGTTATTGTCCAGTCACCTGTACCTTTGGCAGCAATGTTAACTTCCACTGATTTGTTTGGATCTTTTTCCGGTACAAATGATCTAATTTCCGTGCTCGCTTCGCTTATTACAAGTGGAGTTGTATATGTGTTACCTGACAAGTTTTCATATTGATCAATATCAACCCTATCTTCTCCCACTGGCAACCCAGCAAATGGAACATTAGTGTTGAATGTTGGCGTGTTAACTGGTGTGAGTGTATTACTATTAACAGATGAGTCAGTGTACCCATTATTTAGTTTCCAATACGCATTTAGAGCTGTATCTAAAACATCAGCAGAGTTAAGCTCTAACTGATAGAATTTAACAATTTCACCAAGTGTTCTAACATCTGACCAAATCCTTATATCATCAAGTTGACCATCAAAATAATTACTTGTAGATGAATCTGTGCCGATATACAACGTTGTAGAAGAATCTTGTATATCTGTTAATACTCCAGTTGATGTGTCCACCTTTTCACCGTTTTTATATAACGTATACGCAGATGAAGTAGAATCAAAACTTACTGCTAAATGATACCACTTCCCTACAATCAACGTCCCAGGAACCAATGTGGTAGTCTCCATAACCGAGCCTGAGTTCGTTAATTCCAATATAACATTAGCGCTTCCAGCTCCGTTGTCTTTCAAATACAAAGCGTATGATGTTGATTTCTCCAGTATATATCTTGATTCACCGCCCGTGAGTGCTGAATCTATTTTTATGTTAGTTTCGAATGTAACACTACCAGTGGGTGATAATGATGCACTATCTGCAACAGTTGCATATTGTGAACTACTACTATCTAACTCCCACGAAAATGTGTTAGTTGGCACACCTATTGTATCCAAGAAATTTTCATAAAATATAGGATCACCACCTATCGGACCATACCTAGCAATTGTTTTATCTTTAGGAATATACAAGTAATCATCTTCAGGGAAATATTTCAAACCATTGCCAGAAGATTCAGTGAATTGGCGTATTTTGTTCCAAGAAGTACCTGTGTCTCTTGTGTACAATCCGCCACCATTACCGTAAAAATACAATAAATTATTAATATTCTCACCCCACAGTATTAAGTCACTAACAGGTTGTGTTCCTAGATTAATCGATATATCAAGTTCATTTCCATCATCAGTTGGCATTGTAATAGCATTTCGTATACGTGTAAACGTATTAGCTGTTACCGCTGTAGTCGACAATATGACAACATCTGTTTCATTTATAAGCTGTATATTAGCATTGACACCTGATCCAGTTTCTTGCACCGTCCTTGGTAAAACAGTTAACTTTGATGGGTCATTTCTATAATCCAATGACCTACCAAACAAATATGAGCTTTTCAACCCTTCCTTTTCAGACGGGGCTATACCACCGGAAAACCTACTTTGACTTAATACTTTTTTGCTCATGATATCCTAAAAATCCACTTGTCCAATCACAAACGATCTACTTATTGTACTCTCGTCTGATACTATCTTAGCTGTTGACTCAAAACTGTAACTAATACTACTTGCCGTCCAATTAGAATTGTCATAATTAAATATCTGGTTCAAACTTTGTACAACAGTTGATGTCGTAGAACTGTCGATAGTATTAGTAGGCAAATAACAATCAGTTTTTGTTACTGTGCCTGATTGTACTATAATCACCCTGCAACAGATAACATCTTCCAATTCACCACTATCACCTTTAACCTGAAATGCATATTCATCACCATCTACAAGGTTTCCTAGTATATCAGAACTTCTTACCCTTGTTACTTTTGTATCGCCAGTATGTGTAACCTCAGACCCAGTTACAGCAGTACTTGTTGTTAGGTTATATAATTGTGCATATACGGTTCTTGCTGCGTTACTAGCTTTTAGAGTGGCTTCTGTGTACACAGTTACAGTACCATCAAACCTGCTTGCGTCATACTTCCATACACCATAATTGTTTGGCAATGTATATGTCGCTGTACTATTCAAGCATTGTGACAACTCAACCTGTGTTTCTGTTGTTATTCCACTGCCTTGTTGTACAAATATTAATTTAGCTGACCTTACTGTCAACGTCCCTGAAGATTTGTACTTTATATGATAATCCGTACCGCTTACTAAAGCACCTAATATGTTTCCACTCCTGACACGCGTTGACGTAGTATTTGTCGTTGCTACCTCAGCACCTGTTACAAGAACATCAGCGTCTGTATGTAATCCAACCGTTGCTGTTCCACTATCATCTTTTATCATACATTCAAGATATACTGCTTCTATGTCCGAATAATTTCCCGCAGTGTATTGATACAGTAACTTACCGTCAGCATTTACTGTATATGATGCTGAGCTTGTGCTTTCTTCAGTTGATAATAACGATACATGTTTCTCAAACTTAGGTGTCACATTCATTATATACGCTACTGTCACATACTCAGGCTCATTATTAGCTGATCCCGATGTCATAGTTGAACTAGCCAATGTTTGGTCAGAATTAGACGCTGTAACTGTATGTATAGATGTGGATGTTGCACCTCCAAAGCCATGATTGTCATGTGCTACACTGTTTACGTGAGTAACATTGGGTGTTGTATGTGTATGTGATATAGCTGTATGTGCATGTGATAATTCATGTGTATGTATATTGCTTCCACCAGTCAAACCTGATGTTGAATTGATCTTTATAAACTGGTCACGTAAATCTGGTGTACCACTTGTACCATCACATAATGACCACCCTGTAGGGACCGATGCCAACGTTCCAAGCCACATAACAATTGCGTTTGGTTGCACACTTATTACTCCACCAGATATATTCTGCACGGCTATCATTTCTGTATGTTCTGGTTCTACAATTTCAGATGTAATAATTGCTGGTGTGTCTGTTGTTGTTGTCGCGTATGCATTGTAGCTGACTGTGTGTGTATGCGAAGAACTGACCATATCATTAGTTCCAGTATCAGTGTCATTTTCTACACTATTTATCCCGCCTGTGCTTGCTGACACATGCTGATGCGAAGTATTATGCCCATGTGGTAAAGTATGCGTGTTTGTAGTGCTACCACCAGTACCACCGGCATCTCCAGACGCTGGTGCACCTCTTAAATACTTTCCTATTAAGTTGATTGTTCCACTCGTTCCATCAGTTATATTAAACCCTGATGGTATTGTTGTGCTTTGCTGATACACAATACAATCATTTGGGATTCCAGTTGTACCATCGCTCTTGACGAAAATAACCTCGTAGTATGGAGGATTATTAGATTCTGTTCCAGTTGTTGGCGTTTCACTGCTTACTGTCGCATTACTAACTGCTCCAGATGTTATATCTGCATGCGTATGATTATGTGGCGCGCCACCTTGTGAAGAGAACCCACTATCCTTATTCCCTCCAGATGCAGCACTCAATGAAGTTGAATGTGTATGTGCGACAAGTGTATGTGTATGTGATGGTGTTGTGTGTGTATGTGTTGCATTACCGCCAGTTACATTTGGATCTATAGCTGTTGCAGTACCCTTTATGAATTTACCATCTAACTGTGTTTCTCTTGTTGTTCCAGCAGGTATAGATGCATTAGTCCCACCCCATATGATAATTGCGTTGCTTGGTAGGTTCATATACTTTTAGTATATCATTATTTTAGTCGCTTTTTTCTATTATTGAGACAACATAATACAGTGATTTGTTTATGTAATCTTTTTTAGCTATTGTCTTAGCCCTGTTAACTGCATGATCAATGTCAGTATCAGTTAAATCAATAGTAATAACACCATTATATGCCTTAGTTACTGTGTCTTGTGAATCGTAGAAATTTATTATTACGTGGTACATTAGAACGCAATACTATATAGGTCATAAGTTAACCCAGCTCTCCCCGCCCATGCTGTGGCATATGTATTTACACTTGGGTTGTTAACTATTGTTGCATATCTAACCTCAGTTCCTGATCCAGATGATGTGTCAATTGACTGTATTAGATAATTCCCGCCACTTTTTTCTCTCCCTATATATTCTAATGTATCTGTTGCGTTTTCAGTGTCATTTATTGCGTATGAATCAATCCCGCCAACTGATGTTGATGTTTGCAAGGCCCCTGTAGTAGGGTCTGCTGTTACTCTAACTATTGCACCATCTGTAGTAGATACTGCCGTTAATGCTGGTACATGATTACCGTCTCTTTTTGCATTTGTCATATTTAAAGTATATCATAATTGTTTAAACTTTTAGGTGTCAGTTACAATTGTTTTTACGGTCCCGTCTCCAAACTTAACCTTCAAATCTCCGTCAGCTGTATCAACATAAAGCTGTGCATTTCCTGCTATTGCTGGAGGTTCGGTAATCCCATCTGGGATACGTAGTTCACCGTTGACCCCTGTTTCAAATCCTCCCATATTCATAAAAGGATTTTTGTATGTAAATTCATATCCAGAACTCCAGTCTACAGCGGTATCCACTGTAATAGAATCATCACTTGCTTTTGCTACCACTGTTCTTGTCAGCGAGTTAGCTGTTATTTCGCTTCCTGTTACTATGTCTCTAAAAGACGCATCCCCTGCGGTTTCACTTGTAACCGTTGTACTCGATCCAGAGGTTAAAACTTTTGTTCTGTATGATGTTTTTTGAGTGTAGAACTTGTCATGTATTCCGTCGGCATCAGTATATGCTACTGCTACTGCGTCTAATACAATGTTGTTATCATCTGTCTTAGTCACAATCTTTCTTGCTGTTCCATATAGGTGTATGTCTGGATCTGGTGCCCTTCCATGTACTACCTCAATAAAATCACCAACAACTAACCCAGAAAACGGTGCGTCTGTGTCAGTACTTGTAACTGATGTTCCGCTAGTCGTTACGCGCTTGTTTACAAGTAACCATGCTGGTTCACATACTGGTGAATCAATTTCCTGCGAAGCAATCCCAAGCTGATATTTAGATCTACTTGTATTAATCCCTACACGTGTTATGGTTTCAGACGCCGAAGTTTGCACGTTCTTGTACGTGTTACCCATTATTGACACATTGACACTAGCAACTGAATTGATATCTTTGATCGATTTATCTGCTACATCACCACGGTAGCCAAAGTCATTCGAGTAATAAAATGTATTACCTGTTATCGCCAAACCGTCAACACCATCATATGATACTATAGATCTAAAAGAGTTAGGATTTATAACTGTGAAAATGTTGCCTGTTACAGTGCAAGCGTCACCTGCATATATCGATAAAACATCTCCAGTACCCACTTCACATGTTTTCGTTTGGTAGAACTTGTTTCCAGTAATCTGCGAAGTATTACACGCATATAACACAACAGCAGTTGATTGGGGATTTTCGAACACATTTCCTGTCGCACGCACACGTGAACCACCAAGCGAATATATACAATGTCCAACAGCGTTAATGTGGTTATCTGAAACCCTTAATTCTGTAGCACCGTCGTAGTTACCTACCCCAGCCTTAAGCCCAGAAATGAAACTGTCCGTGATCCATGAGTCATATTGTCCACCAACATTAACGCCAACATATCCGCTTACTGTACTACTAGAAATGTATCCCATGAATCCACCACCGCCTAGACAGTACGGTTGCCATGCTACTCCCGAGTTTCTACCTGCAAAGTTACACTCCGAGATATGCAATAAGTCCATACATCCCCACAATGCGTTTCCTGTGTGTCCATATATATGCAAGTCTGCTGGGTGTGTAAAGCTACCATAGCTAGATGCAATAACCCACAAATCACGAATGGAACAACCATTAGCAGTACGTTTTCTAGCAGTTACTTGGTAATTTTCATTAGATAATGACGTAGTGAATGCAGAATCAATAGTTAACTCTGTGTCAGAAGTAATTGACACCACAGTTTTGGTCTGTCCATCAGCAATTATCGTGCTTTCTCCTGTAAGTGACATTTGACGGATGAACTGCGAACCAGCACCTGTTACAGTTGTTCCACTTGAACTGATCTTCCCGTACCCTGTTTTGGTACGCAAAACACCAGCACCATGTCGTGACACCTCTATACCGTTGATGTCATACAAATATCCTGGATTTGATGGGTCTTCAGCAACTATAATGTAGGTTTCTTGTTTATTATTACCACGCAATCCTATATCGTTGCGCAATAACACTGATGCTGATATCGAATAATGGCCTAAATCTTTCAAATAAACAACTCCACCACCATGGTTATCATACATGAAATTTATCGCTTCATTGATCTGGACTTGATCATCAACGCCATCAGTTATGTAATCTGCATTTGACCTACCAACAGTGACAAATGGCATCTTTGGGTCTACTCCCGTAGTGAATCCATGACCTTCTGCCCATCCTTTCACAGAGGACAGTTCCTTATCACGATATTTATTAAGCCTTGCATCATACATTCCGTTTGCCATAGATTATTGAAATACAAATATTATACTAAAAGTATATCATAATATTTATGTATCTTGGCGGAGTTTCAAGGGTTTATCATTCTTTCCATGTCCTCTAATGTTACTTTCTGTGGCAATGGAATACCTGAGTCTTCCAATTGCTTTCTAAGTAGTTTTTTTCGTTTTCCTATCTCTATTGACGACAACTTCTTTACTTTTGGTTTTACAATGCTTTCTGTTATTCCAAGGTTTCCAAGTAATTCTTCACGCTCGTCACTTACTTCTTTCTCATGTTGCTCTACATTATCAGCATCCCATACCTTAACAAATGTTCTTTTATACATGTCTCGTTCTTCACCCGATAATGACGCAAACATTACCTTTTTCTCTTCAACAATTCTGTTCTTTTCTGCGTTAACTATTTCTGTCGCTATTTTACGTGCTTTATACCTTGGCAACACACTTGTGCCATCAGGTTCTATCTTGATTGGTCTTTGATTTTTGTTATTAGATATATCCCAGTATGATGTGATTGTTTGTTGGGTTATATTTTTAATAAGAATCAAATCTCGTTCATCCCCATCCCAAAACGGGATCGTTTTTTCTATTTCGAGATCTGTCATCTTGTTACACCTATTGTTGTAGTTGTTTGCAATCTACAACCATATTTCTGTAAAACTGCATTAACCTCTATTTCACATTGCTTTATCCTTAGTTGCTGTTCATTTCGTAACAATTGAGTCGCTTCAGCAAGTTTCTGCTTAGCTTCTTGATCTTTTACTGCCATTGCATCTTCTTTGTGGGTATTTGAACTAGGTTGATTGGTTGGTTGATCTTTTTGATCTTTTGTCATATCGATATTATATCACAATAATAACTAGTGTCACATGACAATGGCGTGACACTAGTTGTTTAGATTATTTCTTATGCTGCTGTAGTTACGTTTGTCCAAGTAGTCGCTCCGTCTGTATTTATATACATTCTGTCTGCTGTTCCGCTACCATCTGTTCTGAAATAAACAGATCCTTGCGCTGCTGACACGGTTGGCGCTCCCGATCCAAATGCTATTTGTGGTCCTGACGTTCCGATTGTTCCTGCTACTGCTCCTCCTGCTGTTACTGCTGTTTCAGCATCAATGTTAACCGTTCCATTCAATACCATTGCTCCAGTATCATCTGCTTGGAACCTGATGTTTCCTGCTCCATCTGCCAATATTACATTGTTTGAGAGTGCAGCATCCAAACCAGTAACCCTTGCTCCTAATATTGTATTATTACTTCCAGTTGTAATACCAGCTCCAGAGTTGTAACCCAATGATGAGTTATAACTTCCTTGGGTGTTCGTATACAACCCCAATCCACCGAAAGTTGAGTTGTATCCGCCAGTAGTATTAGCAGCCAATGTTAAATATCCTGATGCTGAGTTTCTTACACCAGAAGTATTATATCGTAATGAGTATAAACCAATCGCTGAGTTATAACTTCCTGTCGTATTTGCAAATAGGGCGTTTGCACCCGTTGCCAAGTTTTCACTACCTGATGTATTCGAAAACAATGAATTAATACCTATAGCTGAATTGTCATCACCAGTCGTATTATAATATAGTGAATTCTTACCAAAAGCGCTGTTATTAGTTCCAGTAGTAATAGATTCACCAGCACCTTCACCAGCTTTTGTATTACCTAATGAATCTGTAAGATCTATCCCACCTTCAAGGGTTAAACTCCCTGAAAATGTAATGTCATTTGGAATCTCTAACTCGTTGTTGAACGCGAATAACGGTATATAATGTTTAATATTTAACATGTTTTTTTGTACTTAACTAGACGACTTTACGTTTTATCAATCAATATTAATTAACACTGGTCTGTATTCTGTATCAACTCCTGCAACAATTGCTTCTCCAACGGCTATTTGTGCTATCGCTGTTGCAGGTGTATCTGACATGGAATCAATTGCTCCTGCTGTTGCACTTCCTGCTACCACAGTATCCCCTAATGTTATAGTCGAATCTGCTAATACCCCTACAACACCTCTTACCAATGATAAGTAGTAGTGTTCTGCTTCTACTGCAACTTCTGCTACTCCTGCTGGTTGTCGTGTTGTGCTTGTACCTTCTACAGTTCCATTCCATGCATTGTGAACTAGTGTTGCTTCTGAGCTAGTTGTTAATGCAACCATTACGGAATCTTTTAACTTCAATTTCAATGTTGCGCTTGCGTCTGCTGCTGGATGCGAATCAATTTGGTATCTGTATCCTTCACCTGCTGCATCACTTATTATCAACCATCCTTCTGCATATTCGTTAGCTACTGCTAATGTTGCTCCTAACGTTACTGTTACATAAACATCGTTAACTTCTGCTGATACTGCAACTGCAATATTGTGATGATTTGTCTTCGGCGCTGGTGCTAGTTGTAGTTTCCCTGCAGAAATTGCGCTAGCTCCTGCTTTCGCGTATCTGTAGATTGTTCCATCTGCTCCGTAAACTTTTGTTCCAAGAGGCATACTCCTAGAAACTTCCGTTTCGTGTGCGTGAATTGTTACTATTTGTTGTGGTGCTTTTGCTTTAGCCATTTTTTCTTTTATTTAAAAAACTATACACTTGTAATACCTGTAATCTTTCCATGTCTACGTGGTTGCCAAGTCATTAATTCACCAAACAAGTATAGATGTCCTACTTCACCGTATGAGTTGGTAGGTTTTAACATGCCACTGAAGTTAAATCCTATGTTTCTTGTACTCTCTGGTGTTACCGCTGAATCCAACGCTACATTCTTAATACCAATCTGTTTCATGCTTGGGTCGCTCTTTGCTCTGAATTCTATGTAATTTTCATTGACGAAGTACATTGTTCCTTGTGTACAAGAAGGGTCTCTTACAATTGGGATTCCTCTATACATTAAACCTTCAAATCCCATTCCCCCGCTGAATTCTGCGCTCTTAATAGGAGCTTTAGAAGTATTTGTTACCTTAACATACGTTAACGCATCATAATTCCCTTGAATTGTTGGAGCAAATAGTGTTTCTAGTAAATCATAAATCTCTGTTGTAGTAATGATAAGTGTTGGTCTTTGTGCTCCAACAGTTCCTGCCGAAATTGTTGAAATCATTGTACCAATCTTATCTAGCGAGATTGTTCCTCCACTGTCTACAACAGTAGAACTTAATACTGGATAAGTAGCTCTTGATAATCCACCAATTGTACTTGCAATCGTTCCATCATCAATTAGGTTTTCTAATCCATTGAAATCGTTACCACTGTTTCCTGTACCATCACCATAAAGCATTGATGTAATGTTTTGCGCAGATTCCTGTGCTACTTCTTCCATCTTGTACTTTACTAAGTCAGTCATTTGTGCTGCACCAGTGTTTAGTAACCTGTCTAATCCAGGAATTACAATTGGTTGCTCATAAGCTTTTAAATCATAGCTCATTCTTACTGTAGTATCTGTTGCTGCGGTATCGAAATTACCCATCCCACTAAAAGAACCACCTTGTCCTGTTGTTTTATACTTAACTGGTCGGTACATTTGTGCACCTACCCATGGTTTTGATTGTGATAGTAATCTTCCAGTTAATACGGAAGTACTTAAAATATTATCGACTACTCTAGGCAATAATTCTGTTTGTGTGAAAGATAAGACTCGTTCAGTTAATGATGTTGACATATTATTTCTAATACAAATTTACTTGCAATATAAATAGCTCACATTTCTGTTTGCTATTTGCAATTTGTCAACTTATTAATAAAGCTTATATGTATTATAAATGGATTTTTGTGCTAAAGTCAACCACCATGTATCTCGGGAAACCATCTCGCCTCTGCATCTTCTATACTTTCTTTTGGATTGTATCCATTTGTTTTCTCACTTGCCCCCATCTTTGTTGCGTTACTTCCACCACCAATTGGTGCTCTTGCACCTACTGGTTGTCTTTTGTTATTCATGACTTTATCATATACAACAGATAAATCTGGTAGTTCACCACTCGCTGTTCTAAACTCTTTGGCTCGCTCTATTATTTCAGTTCTCACCTTATAACCTTCATGGTCTGTACCTGCATCTGCTGGCAATGCTGGTATCTTGCCTGCTTTTTCAAGAACATCAAACTCGCTCATTGCTTTGCTTGCCCTTGCCTTTTCAATTTTTGTCATCTCAGCCTGCTGTTCTGCTATCTTATTGTCAGCATCCTGGCGTTTCTGATCTAAAGTAGAATAAATGTCTTTCGCTATCCAATCTTTAATTTCCTGCATCTCAGGGTTATCATTCCATCGTTCATCATTACTTTTCGGTTGACTTGGATATGTTATCACTGGTTGATTAGACATCCTTTCATTTAACTCGTCTATGGTCGATTGCTGTGATTCAAGTTGTGCATTAAGATGTGATATCCGGTTATCGTATTCAGACATATCTTGCTGTGGTTGCTGTGGTTGCTGTGGTTGTGGGGTTTCTGTCATCCCCTGATTGGTGTTTTCTGACATGCAAATATTATATCACAGGTTCTTGTTCTTCCTCTTGTGATTGCTGTTCTACTCCAACATTTGAACGTCCAGCTTCAATTGCACTTTGCATATATTCTATTACATTTGCTTGTATCTCTTGTTCCAACTGTTTAAATTCAGTAGATTCAACGAAATCACCTAACAATGACAAATATTCTTCATCTACAGGGTCAGGCAGTTTTGGCATTTTGCCTTCTTTTAACATGTCAATATCTTTCTTAGCCTGCCCTGCTTGCCCTGTGTTCATTCCAAGTACTTCCTCCATATATTTCAGCGGGTCAGATTGGAATAACATCAATCGCTTTGCTCTTTCCATTGGGTTTTCCATGTCCAAATCTTCAAACAATGTCAACGGATCAATTTGACCAGCACCAATTAGCTCCCTAGCTATTGCCCCTGTTGTCTGTTTATCCGTTGTAGATGCCTTTACAAATATTTCAACACCATCTTCTATCTTGTCATTAGATATAGAATTATGTACTATTCTGCCGTCTGGACCAATATCTCTAATATAATGATCTTCTGTATAGTAAATCTTCATCATATGCACCATAGTATTTGCAATACTATTTACCGCTCTCTCTATAGCTTCAAATACAAGATCATCAACTCTGGTAATATCCCCTTCCCTTGATATTTGCGCCGTTGTTGCAACATCGGTTTCAACCGCTCCTCTTATAGCTCCATGCGTACCAAATCCTTCATTCATTGAGTTTATGTTACCCTGCATAGCTGTAAACAATGAATTGTCTGGACCACGTCCCGGTACTCTTGTTATGGAATCCGCTGGTCTACCATTAACCAATATTGTTTGAGTCGGGTCATCATTGACAAGTCTTGCCATATCTTGTGAATCAAATGCACTAACACTTGCAACCCACTTACCATTTGCTGTATCAGCAAGTTGCGTTATTTGTCGACCTCGTTTATTTACTGTATCTTGCAAAGATATATTTTGTTGTATTAATGACGTGTCATCTATTGTTCTCCTACCAAGGTTTAGATAATTCATGAATATAAATGGTTTTGCTTGTCGTGGCAAGAAGTTGTTATATTTAAATTCAACATCACCTACCAAATTAGCTTTCTCTCCACCCATGTAATCCCAGTTAGGGTTTTTTATCTTAGCTAATACAACATGTTGGTATTTCCAAGCTACACCTTCGAATGGCGTCCCGTCGTCGTCATACCATGTAAACCATATCTCTTCATACCGTATGTTTGACATAAGTTGGTTTTGTGTTCCTGCTTTTATTCCAAGAACATTAAACATCTCATCTTTTTTCTTTGGGAACTTAGCTAATATCACCTTTAACGGTTCCTCAAGATACTGAATAACAAAACGTGGGTTATCTTTTCCGTTTGTTCGTGGATCTATTAATATATCTTCTGGGTGAACATAATCATATTCAATTTCTCCGCCTTGATCTTGTGTAGGGTCCCACCTGTATTTGATAACCCCAAGCATAAACACCAACAGATGCCTTGTACTTTGTCTTAAAACATGTCGCATATTAGCACCCTTTATCTCTTTGTTTAACTTTCTCTCTATTATCTTTGCTAGTTTTTTACTTTCAATTGTCCCTGATGGTGGGATTGCTACTGCAGTAGGTAATCTACTAAGCGCGTTTGCGATTATCGTCTCCGTGTTCCTGAATATAATGTTATCCATGTAAGTCGGTTGCCAATTCAACAACCCATCTCTGTTATCTTCCCCTAGTTGTTGACCGAGCCAATAAGCTTTACTCTGTTTCCTTTTCTGGTCAATACGCTGTTTAGACCATTCAGCTTTTGCTTGTGATGTTATTCTATTCATATATGACAGAAAATCTCTGTCACTAATATCTATCTTCAATTCTGGTATTTCATCAATCTGTTGATCTTGTTGGTTTGTATCAAATGTGTTTGCTTGGTTTCTATGTAAACCTGAATTATTGTACATTATAATATTGTATTATAAACCACTTGCTGTATTTATTAAACTTTGTTCACCCGTTATAGCTTCATCTCGAATGCTTCCGCCACGTGCTTGTTGTATATCATCTAATCGTTTTACAAGCGTTTCCATTTTCTGTTTAATTAATGCTGGACTATCTAAGTCCTGCGGTACCGACGGTCTTAATGATTCCATTTCAATCGGGCTAAGCGCTGCTCCAGAAATTATACTCTGTATCATACTCCTTACCCATCCAACTTGAGCGCGGAAACCTGACGTTGGGGTAGCTTTCCCAAGTATTTTGCCCTTAGCTATATCGATTCTCGTGCCAAGTTCTCCTGTTTTAAGATCAGGAGTAGTTTCGATTATCTTTAATGCATCACGTGCTGCACCCTTTGCAAGTGCGAATTTCATGTCCATCTGTGACTGCACACCCTTTTTTCCCTCAGTTGTACCAACCAGCTTTTGTATTGCTGTTATTTTACTAAGATTCTTTCCACCAGTGGTTTGCAAATCATGCATTACCATCTGTTGTATCACTTGTGGCGTAAATATGTTTGCTTGTGCTGTAGTACCAGGTAAACCAGCTCCTCTAAAAATCTGTCCGTCTCGTTCTCCTGTTTCTTCAAACCGTCTCTGCTGTTCTTGCAACTGTTGTGGTGTTTGTCTCGACACACCTTGTGTTGATACTTGCCCACCAGTCCTTCCAAGTGCTTGTAATAGTGGTATTGGGATTTGTTGTCCTGCTTCTTTTACTCCAGCTTGTTGCAATTTCTGTCCGCCTTTTACAAGTCCTTTTCCTACCAAACTTTGCACACCTGGCGCATTAGCTGCCGTTGCTGCAACAAATCCTGAAACTCCACCGGCATTTGCTGCCATGGTACTTCTCAAAGGCGTCAACCCTGTTCCTGTTCCTAGATTTTCCTGCTGTCTTGCAATCTTCTCAAATGACCTCAATTTGCTTAATCTCTGCCCTATCTTACGCGTCCCACCAACATCGCTCTGTATTTTTCTGAATACATCAGCATGTGCTCTAGACTGTGAATCTAATACAGGATCAGCGAATCTAGCATCTGGGATTGCTTTATCAAGTTGTCTGCGTATTTGTGTTATTTCTGAAATTGGTATTGAGTCTCTAGCCCCATGCATTTTTGAAAATATTTCTTTTTCATCTTTCATATAGTTTATCAATTTACGTCCCTGTGGCGAATTCATCGCGCCTGCATCTTCTAACTTGTTAATTGATGTATCGAATTCATGAAATACTCTTTGTGGTTTTACTGTTTTCCCCGACTCAATTACACGCTTATCAAATTCACCTTGCAACGGATCTATAACCGTTCTTCTTATATCATCTGAGGATTTACCTGCCAAATTCTCTTGCTGTATGAATTTTCCCATGCTACTTCTCCCTCTTAACACCTTTGTCTCAAATTTTGTTTTCTGTGTTGGGCTAAATCTAAAACTACGCGTAGCTAAGTCTTCACCAATCTTCTCAGCTTTTTTACCAGTCTGACGTATCAAAGACTTTGATTGTCCCAGTTTCCCCAACACACCACCAGTAACCCCACCAAATGCAGCAGCTTTTAATATACTTTCAACACTTGAGTCTTCTAATCCAGCTTCTCCGAATCCCGCACCTAGTGCACCACCCATTGCCAATTTCTTTACTCCACCTTTTCCAAGTGTTTTTGCTAATTGTGCTGTTCCTGGCACAAACTTACCTACCTTGCCAACAGCACTAACACCACCACCAATTGGTATAAATGACGCAATATTAGCTAGTGCTCTGCCTGTTTCTGCCATTGGGTTTGCTAATTGTTCTTCTCTTAAAAATGGATTTTGCTGAGCCATAGGCCGACCTACAGCACCACTAATAGCACGCCCAAGTTCGTAACCTGCTCCACCTATTAATCTGGCTGGCTGTGCTACTGATTCTTTTATTCCAGTTAAGATGTTCTTAACAAGACCTTGATCCGCACGCATTTTTTGTCCTTGGAATCTAGTGGGCTCCGAGCCAAAACGCTTTACTATTGCCGTTTTAATTTCTTGCTCATCATATCCAGCCCTACGAGCATCAACAGTCGCTTTATCTATTCTAGCTTGTATGTCTGGTGTGTATCCCATCTTGTCTAGTAAGTACTGATAAACTCATCTATAGTTCCTTTTGGCTGTTGTGCTTCTTGTACTGCGAAGGTTTGTCCTGCCCCACCCAATGTTTGTTGTTGCCCTCTTAACAAAGCCTGCATCTCAGGATCACTAAATATACCTCCAGCAACTCCTCCTGTTGCTCCACCGTTTATAAACTTCCTCTCTGAAACAGCTAAATCCGATAATTCTTGTAACTCTGCATTATCCAAAGCCCCAAGCCTTGTGAACTTATCAGCTAAAGCGTTTAAGCTAGCTTCTCTGTTCACATCAAAGTTAGCTAATTGCCTTGCAATCCTTTCATTTGCTTGGTTAAATACATTACCAGCATTTTCTCTCGCATAATCAACAGCCGTTTTAAATGGTTGTAGTTTTTGTTCTTGCCCTCTTAATGCGGCTTGGTATTGACTCTGAACGTCACCTCTTATATCTCCTAAACCTGCAACGGCAGTTTCATAAACTCCAGAAACATCTCCCAATCTCTTTCTAAATACATTTTCTTCTTTTCCTAACAATGCTTGTCTTTGTCCTTCTGTCAATCCTGATCTACTTATTCGTGATTGTAAATTTTCTGGCAACCCTCTTAATTGTCCTTGTATCCTACTTATTTGCTCCCGTAACCCTTGAACACCTGTTCGCGCACTCTCTAATCCCATTTCTTCACTCAACGAACTTAAAATATTTTCTGGCAATTCTAACCCAGATAATTGAGATAAAAGATTTTGTTGTGCTGACCCCAATTGGTTCTGTTGCTCATCAAAAATTCGTTGTGCTCTTTCTTCTGCTTCTTCTCTACTTTTTCTGTCTGCCTCTAACATCCTTTCACGATCCTTTCTTTGTTGTGCGTCTCTTGATTCTATCAATGCCCTGTATTTGTCAAAATCTGTAGTTGGACCTCCTTGATATGTTGAAACTCCGCCACTTGTTTGAGTTGCTGTTTTCGGTGCTGGTTGTGGACCAAATTGTTGTTGTGGTCCATATACTGGACCTACTTGCCGTGTTGTCGATGTTCCAAGAACAGAAGGGGGTTTTGGAACCGAAGCTACTTTTTTCTTCTTTTTTTCGAATATAGGTCCACTGGGACCGCCAAACTGTTCATACCCGCTAGGTTGTGATAATCCAAATCTTGCCATAATATATATAAAAAAAGACACCAACTATAAAGGTGTCTGATTGACTTATACACAGTCTATCGCACTATTTGACTCTACGCAAGCTATGTAATAACACGTGGCGTATAGTTAGGGTTCTGCAATGAATAACCCGTATTACCTGATATAATCGATGATACATTCCTTTTGCTATATTCTGCCTTATATTTCTCAACCTGTGTATTGTACAAATTAATAAAATCAGTGTATCTCTTTGTAGTGTTGTTTATCATTGCAACGTGTGCTGTAGCATAATACACCAAAGCAATCTGTAACCCTTTTGGCACTGGTGGTATTTCTATTATTCTATATGACACACCACTTTGCCCCATTCCTTCGTAGCTTCTAGTCAATGTGATCTGTGTTGTTGAGTCTACGCTTAATATTTTATAATAATCTCCGTCACTTGTTACCGTAAAATAATCACCAATTGATAATGATTCAAATGACGTTCCAGCACCTGTAACAGTTGTCGACCCGTTTGTTACTGTAACTGTACCATCCGTTATGTCATCTTTTGTCATATCCTTTGCCATTGATGTATATTGGACTGTTATTGTTTGACCAGATTCCGCTGGTATTGGATGTAATTCTATTGTAGCGTCAGCAGGTCCGAATCCAAGATCTATGAAATATGATGTTGGGATTGAACTTGTATGTTCCGTAATGAACAATGCATTCCATAGTTCTCTGTCTGTTATATAGTTGACTGGATATGTTGTACTGCCATCATAATAAGTCACAGTATTAACACGTAAAAAGTTAATTGGCAGGTCATAAGATTTTTGGCTTGCTACTGATGTTAACGATGCTGACTTTTCTTGTACTGTTTTACCAAACATCTCAAATAGTTCATCTTTACCCTGGTTGATGTAGTCTTTTATTATTGTCAAATCAGCAGTTGCATTATCACCTAACATCTCTTGGCATCTTGTACATAAATCTTGAAAACTTAACATTATCTTATATTAAACTGATGTTTACACTGCTTGCATCTTAAAATGATCGGGTCTTCTTTCTTGTCAATGATTGACGCTTCTACAATGTCATTTTGTCTCTTGTTCTCTGATGCTGATATCGAATATGACGGTACAAGTAATCTTACACCCTTTACAGTCTTAAAAAGAATCTTTGAACATTTCCAACAATGAATTATCTTTATGCTGTCATCATTTATATCAAATGACAACCACATATCGGTAGAGCTTATATCTGACATATCAATAGTATATCATTAAATACCTTTCCAATTAACTTTTCTTTGTGTGTCCTTCGCCAAGGCGTCCAAATTGTATGTGTCAAGTGTATGATGTATCTTTACAGTCGGCACAGCTGTACTTATTACACCAGCAAAATCGGTCGTTCTTGCTGTCAAAGCTACTTGGTGTGCTATTGCCTCTGCAATAACCAAGTCATCATAGCATCCAACCTCTGCTTCAGGCTTGCCCGTTTTCCGCTTTCTTATAAATGTTAACAATTGATCTAACGTAGCCTGATCGTATACCCTTGTTTGCTTCTCATTGTATGCCATCGAAAGCTCGTCTAACATTTTACGGCGCGTCGGAGTTGTCGTAACCCATCCAACACGTGACACATATCTTTTAACCGTTGAATCATACGCCTCTTGTCGGTACAGGTTCGGATAATCTGTCTCCATAAAATAGTTAATCGTTGACATTCCCATATTCCTTTCAATAGCAACAAGTGGCGCTCTACCTACCAATTTTTGTATAAATCTACAACCACGCATCAGTAATGGCGAGAACTCAGCACTAGAAAAATGTCCAGACAATACCATGAATGAGTCATATTTATTAACAGATTTGAAAACGGCGGTTGACAAATCACCACCCTCGGCAGTGTCTACGCCAACTACTATTTTCTCCCCCTTTTTCGGTATCCTATACAGTCTGTACGGCTTTGTCATATATTAATAGATAATAAATCACCTGAATAGATCGGGTCGATTATATCATCTTGCATTGCAAATAGTGTAGCGGAATCGAAGAACCCAGACCCTGATAATATGAAAGCTTCTTTTTCCGTCGCAGGATATTCTTGCTTGAACATTGCCTCACTCGAAAACTCCTTGCGTTTTCTTTCCATGTATTCGTCTGTATATTCAGGAAAATCATGCCAGCTAAAAAAACGTGGTGTATATGTACTAGAACCAGCCTTAGCAAGCTCCCATGTCTTTTGGTAATAATTACCTACACCGTTTGCCGTCGACTCTATAAATACCATACCTGTACCAAGTGGCACCTGTTGTAATGATCCTTCTACAATTTCTTTTGCTGTAATAATATCAGTATCAGGGTAAAAAGCACACTCAGAAAAATGCAGATTGTTAACCGTATCACCCCTAGCACCTACCTTTGCCCCAGCTGTTCTAATATAAAATTGTGCACCATTTATATTGTTTTCAAGCGACGTATCCGAGTTTGTCTTTAAAATTACATTACGATCCTGCCCAAATGCTTTATGACAATACGAGTCAAGATAAAAATGTATTTTCTTGAAAATCTTCTTGGTTGTCTCTCTATCATGGGCAATTATCACAGAAACACTATTCGGTCTAAAAAGAAAATCAGTAGCAAACAAAGCAGAAATAAACGATGTAAACCCTTCTTGGCGTGCCTTGAGTATGATTTGCCTTGCACCTTGCATATTCGGGTGTTCTTCGTTAAGCATATTGTAATATGTATGCTGGACAACATTGAACTTAAAAGGTACAACTTCCGACTTTTTATTTCTTATCAAAAAATATTCTTCTATGAACTCCTTGTACTTGATAGTTCTAATTGTCCCCATTCTCCCTGTCTTCTATAAAATTTGTCTCTATATGCTTATGGTGTCCTGTGATATTAACTTGCACGTTTGTATTATTGTTGTTATTATTGTACTCGTTTTTTTCTAGCCACCAACGAGCGTTAACATCAGATCCATCGCGGATTTTTTTAAAGATGAGATTCTTAGCAAGCATAGCGGGATAACTTTGTGCAATTTTTATCTCACGGTAAAAACGCTCATCACTCTGCTTTTTGGTTCTAAATGTCTTAGAAGTTATTCCAGCATACGCACACGCTTGTTCAGCCGATGCACCCGTTTTGAATGCGTCGATCAATTTTCTTTCACACGCAGCGTCTATCCTTGTAGGTCTTCCTATCTTTTTACCGTTTTTTGTTATTCCTGTTTTTTTCTTGGTTAAAGCTTTTATACGCTCCATAATCTTTTACAAATTTTTTAACATATTATCAAATTCCTCCTCACGTTTCTTTGTTTCTTGTTTCTTATCTAATTGTTTGTAAATTCCTGCGCCCTTCTTCTTCGATATTAACTTAGGAGGTTTTATCTCATTCCATCGTCCAGCTTTAATGTTCCTATGAAACAGCCTCCCGTTATATACAATAAACAACCTACCATCTGATATTTCTAAATGCGTAATCATTTTTTATCAATTTTAATTAACTTGTTAATTGCAGATTCTAACACATCTGACCGGTCTTCTAATCTTCGTATTCTGCTATATAGCGTACTCTTGACTACAATAGATATGTATAAGTGTGTAAAAAGTAAAGTTATTGTAATAACTATTGTAATAATTAGTAGAATGTTGTTCATATATAAAGTATATCATGCCACCAGATCAATCCTAAGCAATTTGTTTGAAAAAACAGCACCATTGTGTATGCGACTTGGGGTATAATTACAATATGTAATTACCTGTTGACACTTTAATACATAAGTGTTACATTATACATATAGATAAGGAAAGCAGATAAAGCCCACCCGAAACATCTCGGGTTAAAAGATAAAAAAGCAAATCTGCCTTCTGGATCTATGAAAAATAGTTAATTTAAAAAATAAAATGAAAACAAAAATGAAAAATTACAAAACAGGTGACATAGTTAAAATTAAAATACAATATCAACCAAAAAATGAATATGGATATAAAAGAAAAACAGTGGAAGCGATTTATTTAAACAATGACGAAATAATAAAAGAATATACCAACCGATTTTGTATGCCCGATGATGAAAATGATAAAAAAATTATAATAAGGAAAAAAACAAGAGAATTAATAAACCAAAACAAAGGGAAAGGAGATAATACATACACATACACGGGTGACACAAACCAGGCACATAGCCACACTAACGGATATCGAGACTATTATGAAGAATATGAACGCATAGAAAGCTACATAATAGCTCTTGATGGGGTACCTATGAACGAAAGATTTTTCTAAACCGCCCGCGGGGAGCGTATCTCCGCAAAAGTAATTTAATTTAAAAAATAAAATGAAAAACTATATAAACATAACAATAAGTAAATTCGCTAAACTTATCTTCCCATCACCACGTGAACAGTGGAAACAAGAGAAGAAAAGAAAAGCGTTACCTATTATGCCTAAAAACCGAAAGTTAAAAACCAAAATAAGCGATTGGTTTTATTTGAAAGAATATCGCGTAAAACGAAGGACTCCTATGCAATGGGTTGAGCATCAATTCTTGGTGGCTTTCAAACTTGTAATAATGTTGTCATTGATGTCTGCAATATATTGGTTCGGTGGAAAACCTACGTATACGGCAGTATCTCCAATCCCCAAAGGTTCGGTGCTGGGCGCTAGTGTAGATACAGTTAATCTATCAGCTAAAAAGTACGAGCATAAAATAGTGGATGTAATATATCGAAACAAAGAAATAGTAGTAGCTGGGCGAAGTCCAACCGAAATCATATATGACTACTTCGGTTCAGATGCTAAAGATGCGTTAAAGTGCATCACAGGAGACGGAGGAGTTGGGGAGAATGCCAAGCTATCGAACAAGGCGCGAAATTATAACACTAATGGATCAATCGACAGCGGAGTAATGCAAATCAACAGCATTCACAAAACCAAGTACGGGTTTACAGATAACGAGGAATTCGCGAAATGGCTAGAAAATCCAGAGAATAATATAAGAGTAGGATACGATATATACAAAAACAGAGGATGGGCGGCATGGTACGGATGCAAAAACATGTGGTAATATAAAAGACTAAAGATGGCGTCTAGGTTTAATAATGCACCTAGGCGCCTTTTTTAATACCTAAAATCAAGACATCATCGCCCCCTTCTTTGAATGATAAGAAAACAAGTTAGGGGGGATGAATAGATAGTAAATGGGTAAATTTGAAAATTCACCCTTCATGTGAATTGTAACACGTCACCATCCCTAACAGAATATTGTTAAAAAACGACGAGAAAAAGTCGCGGGGTTTCTTAAAAAACAGTCAAAAATAGTAACTATCAAAGATAAAAAAGAATCATATTCCTATAAGTTGTATATACCACAACAATCATATTCCTATAGTTTTTGATGATTTTTCAAGTTAATCTTTTTCCTTATTTTATTTATAATGTATTTTCTTTTTGTTTTTTTTATCTGTAAGTAAAAAAAAAAAAATAAAAAAAAACTAAAGGTTTTTATTTATTTTTTTTTATTAATAAAAAT
>Ga0164310_10000268_pt1 | contig 26801 bp, 28 predicted proteins | sample GuaBasSedimGuay1_FD_121795 | JGI IMG/M metagenome (GOLD analysis project Ga0164310, IMG submission 121795) | Subseafloor sediment microbial communities from Guaymas Basin, Gulf of California, Mexico - Guay1, Core 4569-9, 0-3 cm | ecosystem: Environmental > Aquatic > Marine > Hydrothermal vents... | reverse complement strand
TTCATTACTTAATAGTACTAAAGTAACTTACGAATTGATCATAGTAGATGATGCTAGCGATGCTGAAACAAAGGCATTGATTCGTGAATTGGTCACAAATCCTCTTATTCCTACGTTTGTTTTTACTAATGAAACACAGCAAGGGTACGCCAAAACATGCAATCGCGGTATGCGCGAAGCACGTGGTGAATATATTTGTCTCGCTAGTACAGATATATTGGTTGCGACCGGTTGGCTCGACAGATTGGTTGAAGCAGCCGATGCCATGCCCGAAGGTGGTATGTTTGGTCCGTCCACGAATATCGACAATAAGTATCAGATACCATTCGAGTGTACGGGCAAGATTCAGCCTACCGAAATTAATCATCTCGCATTAGAGTTGGAGCGGAAATACGGTACCGAATGCAGAGAAGTGCCCATTTATGCCTTTTGTTATCTATTGCGTTCTTCGATGGTGACACAAATCGGATATTATGATGAGCAATTTGGCATAGGTATGGGCGAAGATATCGAGTATCGATATAGAGCCAACTATCATGGATGGAAAGGCATTTGGGTTAAGAGTGCTTTTGTGTATCACTACGGACATAAATCGATACAAAAAGAATTCCAGCATAAGGGAGCCTATACTGCATTCAAAGAGCAACAAAAGGCTCTTGCTGAACATGTCATTTTTATACGCTACAGTAAAAAAGGGCAACAATTTATGGACGACGACAAGATTAATTTAAGCATTGTGATCCCTGTTCATAATGGACTTGATTATGTGCGAGGATGTGTAGCATCAGTAGTGCGTCATACGAGACATTTTGAGTTGATTCTCGTTGACGACATGAGCACCCCAGAGACAGCAACTGTTTTAGATGCGTTGGTTGTGGACCAGCCCAAGTTCACACTAATACGCAATACTGAACAGTTGGGTTTTGGCAAGTCTTGTAATAAGGGGATCGAGGCAGCCAAGGGACCATATATTTGCCTTCTTAATTCAGATACGTTAGTTACCAAGGGATGGGCAGAAAAGATACTATTGGTAGCTGAGAAGGATGAGAAGTTTGGACTATTAGGTCCCACAACTAATTTCGGCAATAAGTTTCAAGAGATACGTGCAGCACATAGAGTTCGCTCGCCAGCTCATTTAGACCGTCACTATGAGAAAGTAATAGAGCCTCTTACGAGAGGTCAGTATGTGCCTCGCTATCTTACGGCCTTTTGTTGGATAATGAGTCGTAAAATGATAGACGACATAGGAGTGTTGGATGAGAGATTCCTAATAGGCATGTATGAAGATTTAGAATACTTAGAACGCGCTTGGGTTAAGGGTTACCAATCGATCTGGGTTAAGGATGCTTTTGTTTATCATTACGGACATAAGTCATTTAAAGCAGCAGGAGTCAATGATAAGCGCTGGAAAGCACGTAATTTAAAGCTGCTAGAAAAAATCAGACGGGATCGCGGCATCACAATGGCTCAGGTTCAACGATGGATGAAACATTATGCCCAATGAAACATATAAGAAGTTTTACGATACTTATTGGAGTAGTTGGTATAAGGGTAAACGCTCTTTTTTACGAGAGACTTTTGCGGATAAGCTGATCAAAATATTTCAGCCTACTCTGATTCTCGATGTAGGATGTGGTCCAGGTAATACATTGCGACGCCTTTTGCGATTAAAGCGGGACGCGTATGCAATTGAGTATAGCCCTTGGATTATTGCAAATCGCTTAAAAGATCTCAAGCAGATTAGCCGAGTAAAGGAAGGCAGTATTACTCAAATTCCTCATTTCGATGACAGATTCGATCTCGTTTTGTGTACTGAAGTTCTTGAGCATATACCTCCCGAAGATGTATCTCAAGGGATTCAGGAATTGATTCGGGTTTGCAATAAGTATATCGTTTGCACAATATGTTCTAAGCCATCCCCTCTTGATGATCCTGCAAAACTTGACAAACCAGAAGATCTCAAAGATCTCAAGGCACATGCGACTGTGCGACCCATAGAGTGGTGGCTTTCTCTATTTAAGTCACACGGTGCAGTACTCAGTCAGGTAATGACGGATATTGTTCGCGAAGGAGAGGAAGAGAGTATAGACTTCTACGTATTTGAGGTGTAACAATGAATGTCTTGTATTTTAATTTGTTTAGCAGTAACTTAATGAGTCTTGGCAAACCGGTAGTTTTAGAGTTTTTGCGTCAAGGGCATAAGGTGCGAATTGTCAATGTGGATCCATATGTAACACAAGCAGATCGCACACAGCTCTTAAAAGCCGGAGTTCCTCGCGAAGAAGGAAGACAGCCGTTTATTCAACATTTTCATATGGAGCCGTTCCAGCATCATCTTGGACTCGTCGATGTGCAACGGAAGCCTATGAAGAAATTGCTTGAATGGGCTAATATTGTGTTCTGTCCTAGAGAAGGTGGTCATACTCATGATGTGCTCATGCATGATGTGTATGACCTTTTTCGTGGACATTCTGCAGAAAACAAGACTTTCGTATTGCAGCATGGGTTAATTCATCAAGACGCAATAGATAATCATGTGTATTTTCCCTTTCAAAGTGACTGGTTGATAACGTGGAGTCAGGCATATAGGCGCCTTTTATCGTCAAAGGGAATGGCTGAGAAAGATTATCAGCGCACAGTTGCAATGGGTTGTCCCAAATTTGATCAATTGATCAATATGGACAAAGATCCTCAGTATATTTTAGTCACCCCCAATACACATTGGGATCGTTATTCTGAAGAAGCCAACAAAGATTTTTTCTGTTCATTAGATCAGGCTTGCGATGCATTTCGGAGTGAACAGATTGTAGTTAAAACGCATCCTGCAGAAAGACATTTTAATCTATTAGGCCCATACGAAGAGCTAGCACAACGACACAAAAATCTCACATTAGTGGTAGACAATGTAAGTATTCCAGATTTATTAGCCAAAGCCAAGGCCCTTATCCATACCTGTTCAACAGTAGCAATTGAAGCAGCCATTGCTGATGTTCCTGTGGTTACTTGGAACTACACAGGTATCACAACGGGTATGGATGATTTCGATGCAACATATTGCGTTGATGAGGTGTTTGAGGTTATCCCTACTTTAGAACAGGTTTTAACACATCCAAAAGAGAAGAGGGCTGAGCGTTTACAGTTAGCGGAACATCATAATGGTGTATGCGATGGACAAGCCACACAGCGTGTTGTTGAATTTATGTTTACAAGTGAGCCTACCGTTTCACGATCAAGCTTGTATCAAGCAATGTATGATGAGTATTGGAGTAACTGGCACCGTGATGTAAGTAGCTTTACCAACGAGCTGTTTACGCGCAAAATCACTGAGATTTTTCAGCCTGTTTCTCTATTAGATGTGGGTTGTGGTCCTGGCGAGAATTTACGTATGTTTATCGATTTGGGTGTAGATGCATACGGAGTTGAATATAGTCGTTGGATGGTCGAAAACAAGCTCCAGGATCTTAAAGAAATTGGACGCGTTACTCAAGGCAGCATTACGGACCTTTCTGTTTTTGATTCTGCGATACATTCCTTTGAAATAGTATTTTGTATAGAGGTATTGGAGCATCTTCCGCCAGACGATATCGATCTTGCTATCTCAGAACTTGTAAGGGCCGCAGATGATTATATTATTTGTACAATAGCATTCTCACCATCAGCAGCTCTGGACGGTCCAGAAGCGAATATAAAGCGTGAGATGTTTGCTGATTTGGATATACACGCGACAGTACAGCCACCTGAGTGGTGGTTGAAAAAGTTCGAAAGGGCTGGAGCCGTACATGACCCGATTCTGTCTCGTGCATTAGCCTATAACGAAGAACGCTTTGGGAATACACAGCTCTTTGTTTTTTGCACACGGGTTCCCACATAATGGCTAAGCCTCGAATTGCATTTATGATCGACAAAGGCTTTGCTTTTAAAATCATTGCAGAGCAAGTTGCTCATTATTTGGGCAGACAGTACGATTTTACCATCTCGTCAGATCGCGATCCTGCCGCTGTGCTTACACGTCGATATGATATTGTGCATTTTCTTGCCTGGGATCGCTGGCAGCGTGTTTTGTCAAGTATTAACTCTGTTAAGCACAAGACGAAGGCGAAATTTATAGCGGGTATTCACAGCTTTCGCAGTTGGGACGACGGATGGCAACAAGAGGTTTTACTATTAGACGCCATTGCTGTAACATGTAAAGAGTTGCAAGAAATCTTTATCTGTAGTGGCAAGCCTGTCTATTTGTTGCCCAATGGCGTAGATGTAGAGATGTTTTATCCAACCAAGCGTTTCCCTAAGCAATTCAGTGTTGGTTTTATAGGCGCAAAAGATTCCATCAAGGGGTTTAATGAGTTTATTGTTCCTTTAGCTGAAGAATTAAATTTGCCCCTTATTACGAATGAAAAGAGACTTGGTTACGCGAAGGGATTAGCTGCTCTCTATAAGCGAATGAGCTGTTATATTTGTGCCTCTGAAAGTGAAGGATTCTGTATGCCTCTTATTGAAGCTTCAGCCACAGGCCTTCCTGTGATCTCAACCAGAGTTGGTATTGCAGAAGAATTCATAGAGGATGGATATTCGGGAATATTGATCGATCGTGATTATCAGCAAATGAGAGAAGCGGTATTGCATTTGATTGCTAATCCCACTATTGCTCAAGAGATGGGACACAGAGCACGACAGCGCAGTCTGCATTATAGTTGGAATCGTATTGTACAATGCTACCATGTCTTATATCAGAAAGTATTAAGCAGTCAGGAGGTTTAGTCATGATTGAAGTCGCAGTAGTATCAACAGTGTTTAATCGCCCTGAGTTTACCCGCGATAGCTTTAGACAACTCCAAGCAACAACACGCGTTCCGTTTCTGCATGTTGTAGTTGACGATGCTAGTGAAGAACCTACGCGTAAAATTGTTGATGTATATGCCCAAGAACACGACAATGTGCACGTTATACGTCACGTGGACGATAATATTGGAAATCGTCCTTCGTGGAACGAGGGGGTGCAGTTTGTCTTAGATGAGCGTCCTGAAATTACTTATTTGGTAACCGCTGATAATGATGTTTCCTATCAGGATTATTGGCTGGAATACGGCATTAAAGTATTCGAAGTGTTTAAAGGCATGATTAGTATCGGTATTGTTTGTTTGCACGACGATCCTCTTTATAAGGTACAAAAGCGTTTAACAGCAGAGGATTTAGAAATAGGTATTAAAGATTGTACACCTAGTTGGAATTGGATCATGGAGTTGGAGTTTATACGTAATAAAGCAGGAGTATATAAAGGCGGTATTAATTCTGGACGTTATGATAGAGATCACAAATATTGTAGGCGCTTATACGCAGAGGGGTATCCTGTAGTAGCTCTTTTGAGACCTGGTCCTTTTGTTTGTCACGAAGGAGCCGAAGAAAGTGAGAAGTACACTTCTGTAGATAGAAGCGATCCTTATCGCAGAGGCAAACAACCACGAGATCGCACAAAGACCGGCTAATGAGAGCTTCTGTCATTTTACCTATTCGCAATCAAGATGCATATGTAAAGCAGGCAGTGTTTGCTGTTTTGTCTCATACGGTAGTGCCGTTTGAGTTAATTCTGGTAAACGATGCTAGTGGGAGATCAATTTGCTCTTATTTAAGACATCTGCCGAAGCAACGACTAATTGATGATCCCACAAATGCAGTGCAGGATATTAAAATTTATCAACAAAAGATACGCAGAGGATTTCCTGTAACATGTAATAATGGCATAAAATATGCGCAAGGGGAGTATATTTGTTTATTAAATACAGATACATGGGTTACTCCCAAATGGCTACAGAAAATGATAGAGGTTGGTGATGCACTACCCAGAGCTGGTATCTTGGGGCCATCAACAAATATAGGTAAACAAGTTTTAAGCTATAAAGTCATATCGCGTATGCGTGATCTTAACAAGATTGGTGCTTTAATTGCGCGAGAAAATGCTGGACTTTTACAAGAGATGTACCTTAGTGGCTTTTGTTTTGTAGTTAAAAAAGAAGTGTTCGATAAGGTTGGATTATTTGATGAGCGCTTTGGTTTAGGAACGGGAGAAGAGGGTGAATTTACAACTAGAGCTATTGATGCCAATTATCAATCACTTTGGGTGAAAGATGCTTATGTGCATCATTTTGGCGGCAAGTCTTTCAAAGCTGATAAAATTAATGGGCATCGACTGAGAAGTCTAACGCAAAGATTAGCTAACGCCATAACTGACGAGCGTAGAGGTAAGAAACCTAAACATGACATCGATGCATTAATTCAGAGAATTCAGAAATTCAATAGGTGAAGATTATGAAGCGTATTTGTCTCAGTGAGAAACAAGGCATAAGTAAGCGAGCCTTAATAACCTCCAATAAAAGTCAGTTTGGCGATAAAATAATGGGGGAAGGTGCTTTTAGGCAATTCAGAGAAGATAACCCTGACACGTATTATATAGGGTTGCAATATTTGCCTAAAAGTCGTGTTGGTAGTATGCCTATTCAAATGATGCTTCCTGAATTAGATGAAGTTTGGGAGCTTGACGGTACAGAAGACATAATACAGCTACTGATCGAAGAAGAGATTGACATTGTATTCAATATTTTCAAGTCTGTAATCAAAGGCAAACCTGACAGAGAACGTTGGTCAGGAGACGAAATCTTTGCACTGAATCAATATCGCAATTACAAGTCACGTTTTACTCCCACTGCAGAGATAAGTAGTTGGGCCGACAAGAAATTGGCACGGGTCATACCTAAATCAATCAAGCAGCAAGGTAAACTTATTATTGGTATGCACGCGCGTCATTTGCAGCGCAAAGTATATATCAACATGAGTCTCTCCTGGTTTGCGCAGCTGATGAAGCGAGTGCAAGAAGAGTATGATCCATTTATTATAGTTTTCGGAAGTGACGATAATCGGCCGCTTTTTGAAGGCATGCATATGCTCGATGTATTGCCACTCAAATTGAACATTTGGGAAGTTGCAGGTATTTTAAGCAAATGCGATCTTTATATAGGCGGGGACACCGGTATCACTTGTCTCGCAGCAGCAATGGATATCCCTCTTGTTGGCGTTAATTGGATGGAGACGCCATTGAACTGGCCAGGACGCATGTATGCCGTAACGCCCAATAGATACATTTGTCTTGCACCAGGCGAGGCTTATAAGCCAAAAGAAAAGGATTACCGAGATCTTGGTGTTGAGCTACCCTTGACTGATACCGAGAAGCGTGAGATGCGCCGACATAATGTAATCTTTAGAAGATGCACGCCTCTTGACGAAGCAGTAAAGAGTATACGTACTATTCTAGAGCACAAAGATGGAGGTGCAGATTTACATCATTCTCGCCATATAGTTGCACCCCCTGAAGAGGATAGTGCAGGATCTCATAAAAAGAGAGGAATTGCTCATTATAAGGCACGACAGTATAAGTTGGCTCTTGAAGAGTTCGAATTGGCGGCACGTTTAGACCCAAAGTATGCTGAGGCAGTCTATTTGCAGGGTGTATGCTATTATCAGATGAGAGAGTATCAAAAGGCAAGGGATAAATGGCAGTTGACATTGGAACTCAATCCAAGTCATCAATTTGCTAAGGAATGGATTGTAAATGTCGAGCATATTCTTATAGAGCAACAAGAGCAAACGGCATAATGGGCGATAAAAAATTGAAGATTGAATTCGGATCAGGTGAAGATCCTTTTAAACCAGATGAGTTCGAGCATTGTGATGTTCGCAAGCTCCCTCACATAGAACACATCTGTAGCGCGGAGAAACCTCCTTTCAAATGGAACTCTATACACGAAATATTTGCGCGTGATGTGCTTGAACATCTTCCTCGCAAAACTGTTCCTGTTGCACTAAAACGTTGGCGTAACATCTTGGTGCCGGGTGGCAAAGTAGACATTATTGTTCCCAATCTTGATTATTTTATTCAACAGGCCTATGAATATGCAATTTTAGAAAAAGAGCCCGTGGTAAACTGGGAAAAAATAATGAGATCTTTTTATGGTGGCCAGCGTTACAAAGAAGATTTTCATTGTTGGGGATTTTGCGCCAGATCATTGTCTAAATTATTGAGTGACGTAGGTTTTGTTAATGTCACACAAGCACAGCCCTCAGAGATAAATCGTAGTAATATATATAGTTTACGTATGATCGCCTTCAAAAAAGGAGAGAATCATGGCTAAGAAAGGGGCTATATTTTTCGATCTTTATGGCACCTTGGCCGAAGAAGTAGGATACCCCAATGATCCTTCGCGATTGCGATTATTTCCTTGGACGATTCCAACTCTTAAGAGGGTTCAAGAAAACGACTATAATATTGTTGTTGTTACGAATCAGGCAAATGTAACACGTGGATATACTACGCAAGAAGTTCTCGAAGCAATATTTGAGCGTTTTCATGCGTTGCTCGCACTAGATTATTTGTCTGCTCTTTTGTTTTATTGTAGTAGCATAGACGAAAAGCATCCTCGTCGCAAACCCAATCCAGGTATGGCAAAAGATGCAGCTGCAGCACTCGGTATATCTCTAACCGAGGGTGACAATTGGATGTTAGGAGATTCTATCAAAGATATGGAATTCAGCGTCAATGCTGGCTTTAAGAATCCTCCGTGTTTTTTGCTCACTGGCTATGGCAGAGGCACCTTTATACATCAACGTGAAAAATTAATGGAACGCGCACCAACCGCTAAGGTGTTCACGAATGCTGAGGCCGCTGTGTGCTCCATTATGAGCCAAGAGGAATGCGGATAAGATGGAGCGCAGCAACAAGATAGTATCCATGCAAGATATACGCGAAGTCGTGCAAGCACATCAAGATAAGAATCTACGCGTTGTCCAATGTAGCGGAGTCTTTAACATAACTCACTATGAACATTTAGAGTATTTTGATTTTGCTCGTCAGCATGGCGATATTCTCATTGTCAGTGTTAATAGTGATGCGGCATTGCGCAAATTACGTGGAGAGAATTATCATTGGATTCCTCAGGAAAAGCGTTGCGAGATGCTCGCGGCACTTGACATCATTGATCATATAGTCGTTTTTGACGATACCACAGCTGTACCTATTATCAAAGCAGTGCGCCCTGATGCTTTTGTCAAGGGAGCAGATTATCGCGACAAGTTGCCTCCAGACGAAGTGCAAGCTCTTTCTGAGTGTGGTTGCGAGCTTATCTTTAAAGAGACTCGTTCAGTTTCAGCTACGCAGTTAGTGCGAGCCGAAGGACTATTGTTGAGAAATTATGTTGAGCGTTTTTCTGCGCTTAAAATAATGGTCATAGGGGATCTTGCACTTGATGTGTATTCTTACGGCACTGTAACACGAATGTCTCGTGAGGCTCCGGTTCCAGTACTCACACGAGATACGCCATTGTCCGAAGATGCTGTCCTAGGACAATCAGGTAATTGTGCGTTAAATGTACATGCTCTAGGAGCCAAAGTGATTCCTGTTGGAGTCGTTGGTTGTGATAACACTGGCACTCTTATCAAGTCGCTTTTGGTAGAGTGCAAAATGCCTATAAATTGCGTTCAAGGTGTAGCAGGATTTACAACGCCTCGTAAAGAGCGAGTTTTTGCTCATAACACCAATGCTCCTAATCAACAAGTTGCTCGAATTGATGATGATCAAGGTGCAGTTGAATTAACTCCAGAACAGAAACAAAGTCTCATACAAAAAATCAAGGATATGTTGCCACAATGTAATGGAGTTATTTTTTCAGACTATGGTTATGGTGTATGTACGCCCGATATAGTTCAAGCAATTATCGAAGGCTGTCAAGAAAAAAGCATTCCTGTTGTAGCTGATAGTCGTTATCGCATTGGACTCTATCACGGTATTATGGCGGTTATGCCGTCTGAGGCGGAAGTAGCACCTTTTCTAAATCAAGAAATCACAGACGGCAACATCGGAGAGGTGGTTGCATCTTTGCGCCAAGAACTTGGCGTCGAATATGCTGTTGTAACACGCGGCAGTAAAGGAATGGCTCTAGCAGATAACGAGCAAATTGTTGCTTTCCCAGGAAAAAAAGATGTAGTTGATGCAACAGGAGCAGGAGATACTGCACTTGCTTTATTCACCCTGGCATTATTGAGTGGCGCCTCGGCACAAGAGGCAGCAAAGCTCAGCACATCAGGAGTAGCAATCACCTTGATGCAAAAAGGAACATGTGTTATTACTCGCGATGAACTCGCTGCCCGCCTGCAAGTAGGCGTCATTTAAGGAGTAAACTATGAAAGTAGTAGGATTATTACGCGTTCGCAACGAATCAGCTATTATTCAGGAATCTCTCGATCATTTAGCCCAATATGCGCAGGAGATTTATGTATATGATGATCAGAGTGAAGATGATACCGTTAAAATCTGCCAAGCACATCCTAGCGTAAAAGAGATCATTGTCAACAACAATTGGTCACGCGATGGCTCGGTTGTGAGACAGGGTGAGCAGCGCCAAGCCATTTTAGAACTTGCACGTTACCGTTCAAATCCATCTCCCGACTGGTTTATTTATATGGATGGAGATGAAAGATTCGAAGAGAGATTTACACCTGAAGTAATGGAAAATTTTCTTAGGATCAGGGAGAAGAAGGGCCATTTGGCGGTTCTTTTTAGATTCTTTTCTTTCTGTATTACTGAAGAAGATAAGGGCGACGACATACATTACACACAACGTCGTTGGGTTGATCCACGGTACATTTTCGTTCCGCAAATATTCCGCAATCGCAGTAAGATCCATTTTACATATGGAGCGGATAAGCGGGTTTACGGAATGACTAAAAACGAAACGTTTTTATCAGAGTATCGCATCAAACACTATGGCCAAGCGCGCTCTCTTGTGCACTTTCAGGTTAAAAAGAAACACTATACCACCCATATGCCTGTATTAGCAGGTCTGTGGGAGGGAAAAGACGGTATTTATAATCCAGGAAATCTAGTTTTGTGGGACGACATACTAGAGGGCAAAGGAGATTTGCGGTGTGTCAATAAGAAAGAGTGGCACGTAGCACATCACTTCAAAGAAGAAGCCAAAAAGTGGGCTCCGGGGAAAAAGAATCAATGAACATTTTAATGGTCAATTTGCCTGCGACCAATCTTTTTAAAACATGGTGCACTTCGCTTTGGTTCATTTTGCACAAAGCACCTCATAACACTTTGGGCATTTTAGACTTAGTGCTTGAATCTGCCAGTACGCCTGTTATTCCCGATATCGGTATTGAAGAGCGGATTGATTGGCGCTTTAAGAGTGAATTGGATTGTCACAACATCAACGGTAAACAACGACGATGGGTTCAACAATGGATGGGCAGAAATCAGTTCGACATCGTTTTATATAGCGAGCATGATATAGACACACATCTTGTGCGAGTTATTGTTGATGCTGGACGTTCAATGCAGTTGCAGCATATTGTTGTGCCAATTGCAAATGACTGTGATTTTTTAATTCAAGCAAGTGAAGCTGCGATGCAGCGTAAAACAAGTGGAAAGTGAAAACCATGGCGGTAGACATCGTTATTTTGACGTGGGATGCACTAGAGTATACCACTAAATGCATTACAAGTCTCTTCACTAACACCGAGACGGATTTTAATCTGATCGTTGTCGATCAAGGTTCCACTGACGGAACCGTAGCTTATTTAGAGAGTCTTCGAGCGTTGCAGCCTGAGCGAGTAACCATTATTCTCAACAATGAGAATACTGGTTTTGCTGGCGGTAATAATCAGGGTATTAAAGCATCTTGTGCTGAATATGTGTTATTGCTTAACAACGACACTGAATTTCCAGCGGACGATGTTAATTGGCTCAATAAGATGCTCGATCATCTCAAGGCTAATCCTAAAATAGGGGTCATAGGTCCTCGTAGTAACTGCGCAGCTGGTAAGCAGCAAGAATGTTTCAAAGAAGATGAGCCATTTTTCATGGAATCCATCAGTGGCTTTTGCATGTTGATTCCGAGAAAGGTTCTTCAGGATGTGGGTTTGCTCGATGAGCGTTTTGAATTTGGGCTGATGGAAGATCGAGATTTTGGAAAACGTGTGAGGTTATGTGATTATGAACTCGCGGTTTACCCACAGAGTTTTGTATTTCATCATGGTTCGCGTACCTTTAAAGCTCATGACATTAGTACGCGTGGTGAGGTGGCGGAAGAAAATGTAAAGCGTTATAAGAGTAAATGGAAAGAGGGATGGGGAGACGTAGTGCGTAGAGGCCAAGAGACTGGAAAAGAATTAGTTTCTTCTAACAGTTCTCAGACTCGTCCGCGTATGTTGTTTTTCTCACATGTTGATCTCGCAGGCCAGGATGGTTGGACGGCTTGTCATAACGATCCTATACGCACAAATGGACTTGTTCAAGGGTTCGTAGATCATGGATGGGACGTCGACCTTTTAACCGCAGAACGCGAAGCACTAACTGACGATGTTGCAATAAATGAGCACTCACGTCGTGTTCATATTACTAATATGATCATCGGTAATTATGACGTGGTATTTTTTTTCCCGAATCTAGCTGTCGTTAGTTTGATGGAGTTTTTGCGAACTCCCGAAGAGCGGTGGCGCTTCAAGCATTTAGATTTGCCGAATGTAGAAGAGTATCAGATTTTACACGATGAGTTCCCCAATATTTATACGCGTTTAGATGTACCACGTGATTCCTATAAGGATCGTGGATGGTATATTTGTGATTGGGTCAACGAAAGATCTAAAGTGGTAGGCATATATACGCATTATGGCTTAGAGCTTTGGCAAGAGCGTTATCCAGGTTGCAACGCTTTTCTCAATTGCAATGCGAGCATGCAGAATCCTCCTACTTTTGATGATAATCCTTTTCAAGATGATGATCGTCAATCGGTATTATGGGTGGGACGTTTACCACCATTCCACTTTAAGGCTTGGGACGAACTTGCGTCAAAGATGCCAGACCTCCATTTCAGTACAGTGTCGGGCAAACTTCAAGATCATGATGGCGGCTATCATGATCCTCGTGAGACAACTCCAAGTACTTTTAAAGAAAAGCTTGCAAAAGCGCAGGGCATCTTCAGATCACCTAATATTACAATACCGGGTGGTCTCTCATATTTTCATACGTTCCAATATATGCAATATTGCGATGTAGCTTTAGGACTAGCAGTACGAAAGAAACAAGACGCTAGCTCTGGCAAGGTATGGGAATATTTGTGCGCTGGTGCACCAGTAGCCATAGATCACGAGGTCCCAGAGCAATGGCTAGCTACTGAGAAAAATCCTGTAGCTGTAGATTTAGGCGAGATTTTTAAGTATAAGAATTGGGGTGATGCAGAGAGAGTGATTCGTGCAATTCTCGAACGCAAGCCAGACAGAGAACTAATTAAACGCTTTATTCAACAGAATCATACATGGTTTCATCGTGCTCGTGATTGGGACAAACACATAAGAGATACGATGGAATAATGTCTGTCACTTCTCGCATTTTGTACCAATACACAGAGAGCCTTGTAACCAATCTACGGGCCACAACAGAGCAAGTTGATTTAGAAACCTTAAATCGCATTGTGAATGTGTTGTGTAATCAATTTGGTCATGTTTACGTAACGGGTATCGGTAAAAGTAGCATAGCAGCACATAAATGTGCCGCCTCTCTTGCTTCTGTTGGCGTAGCAAGCCATTTTCTTCATGCAACTGAGGCTTTGCATGGTGATTGTGGAAGCGTCGGTAATGATGATATTCTGATTTGTATCTCAGATAGTGGAGAAACAATAGAGGTTATTACATTAATTAAAACATTACGTCGGCAAGAGCGTTGTAGCACGGTGATCAGTATTATAGGGAATGAAAAGTCGTCAATAGCACAGCTTTCCGATTATGTGTTGACGACTCAAATTCCATCTGATGGTACAGTATTCACTTATATCCCTACAACCAGCACCATTACCGTGCTTATGCTATGTGATGTTTTGCTTATGGCTATTGTTGCTGAACAGCGTCTTAGTATTGATGAATTCAAAAAAAATCATCCTGGAGGCACTTTAGGTAAAATTACTCTCGAAGCTAATGATGTAATGGTGCCACAAAAGAGAGTACCTTTTGTGAGCAAAGATACTGGTTGGCTAGAATTGATCAAAGTGATCTCTGAGGGCAAAATCGGTTGCGCTTTGGTGGTGGATAATTCTAACACAAAATTATTAGGCATTGTAACCGATGGGGATATTAGGCGCACATTAGAACAAGGCGGTAATCCGTGTGTGATAGTGGAAGCACACGACATCATGACACAAAACCCTCAGACGTGCAGTCCCACCACTAAGGTTGACGAAATTCTGAGCATTATGGAAACTCACATTATTACCATGTTACCCGTTGTTATAGAAAATCGAATAGTGGTGGGTGCAGTACATATACATAATGTGCTACAACACTTTAAGGACTTAAGCGATGTCTGTAGTAAGAATACATGATTTTATTATAGGAGAAGAACATCCTGCTGTCCTTATCGCTGGACCATGCGTTATTGAAGAAAGAGGCGCACGTGACACATGGGGTCCCACATGGGAAACAGCTAAAGGCTTAAAAGAAATAAGTGAACATCTTGGGATGTCTCTCGTTTTTAAAGCATCATTTGACAAAGCCAATCGTTCTCACGTTGATAGCTTTCGCGGTCCAGGCATAGCGGATGGCGTGCGCATTCTAGATGCTATTAAACGCGAATACGATATTCCCATTATAACTGATATTCACGCAGTTGATCAGATAGAGATGGTTAAGCAGGTAGCTGATATGATTCAGATTCCTGCTTTTTTGTGCCGACAAACCGATTTGTTATTAGCAGCAGGACGTACAGGTAGAATAGTGAATGTCAAGAAGGGTCAGTTTCTTGCTCCCAATGAAATTCGAGGGATAGCCAGCAAGTTAGACAGCGTAGATGCTGAGTATGTGTTCACTGAGCGAGGAATGACTTTTGGTCCGAATAGTCTCATAGTCGATATGAGATCTATCGAGATTATGAAAGCATTTGCACCAGTAATATTTGATGCTACACATAGTGTGCAGTTGCCAGGTGCTGGCTCAACTTCAGGTGGTGAAAAACAATTTGTTTTTCCTTTAGCACGCGCTGCTACAGCGGTTGGCGTACATGGCCTGTTTTTCGAAGTGCATCCTATGCCATCAGTTGCAAAATGTGATGGTCCGAACATGTTGGCACTTGGTGAATGTGAGCATGTTTTCGGATATCTAAAGGCGTTGGATGAATTTACCAAAAATCACCTAAAATGAAAGATGTGAGTTTCCATGACACCACTTTTAGATCGTAATACGATCAATGAATGCTTGCTTGCGGTACGTCCCCAGAGCATTCTAGACGTTGGCTGTGGTTCAGGCCGATGGCTTGAATGGTGCCAGAAACATTTAATCGACTACAGAGGTTTCGATCTTGATAGCGAGGTCGTAGCAAAAGCTCAAGAAAAATTTGAGGTAGGCGATGAGGTTTTTACCACAGGCGATATCTCCTTTTTAAAAGAACAGCCTGATAATAGTTACGACGTAATTCTCATGGTAGAAGTCATAGAGCATATTAGGGCTATTGAGCTTTTCACAGAAACGCTTAAGCAATGTTTTCGAGTTACCAAGCGTTATGTGTTTATGACTACACCAAATTGCTCATGTGATGCTATGCTTAAAGAGCACGGACTCACATATGAGCACTATGCATATGCGGCTGCTGACGGAATGCAGTTCCGACATGCCGATCGTGCACATCGTCATTGGTTGCGCTTTACCTTTGACAATCTTAAGCAGCATCTTGAACGTCATTTTGCCGGATCGTTCGAGCTTGTGGAAAAGTATCCTATTAAAATTCTTACATTTCCGGCCTATAAGAAGCTATGGGCAGTTCTTACAAAAGAGGAGGAATAGTGTGAGTACTACTAGTACCGGAAGCGAAATCGCTGAGCAGGGTCGTAACATTATTGCATTATTGGCTAAACAAAAAGTTGTACGCTTAGATCTCGGTGGTGGCAAAAATCCTGTCGAAGGGTATCTCAATGTTGATATTTGTGATTTCGATGGGGTCGATATAGTAGCCGATTTGCGTAGACTTGATGAAGTATTTCCAGCCAAATCTGTTGATGCTATCATGTGCCGCGATGTAATACCTTGCTTTAAGGCGACAGAAATCAAGGGCGTTATGCGCCGATGGGCGAGAGTTCTCAAGCCACGTAGCCGTTTTGTTCTTCAGGTACTCGATGCCCGACAACTCTTTGAGGCGTACGCTGAGGATCGTGTAGTTGCACCTTGGACCGTCGACAAGATACCCTTACCTGGCAAAAAGAAAGAGAACGATAACGGTGACAAACCAACCATAGATTGGGATAAGTGGAAAACCTACTTATATGGCCCAGGCCGTGATGAATGGACATCGTTTCATAACTGCTACGATGAGCCTTATCTGCGCCACATAGTAGAGTCAGTGGGCTTTGAAATTCAGCAGGTAGATTATCCACCATTACGTATACGTTTTACTATGAGGCGCAAAGAGCATAAAGCATGAAGATTTTTGTTACAGGCGGCACAGGCAAATTAGGTCAATGTCTGATACCTGAATTACAAAAAGATAGCGGTGTGGAGGTCTATGCGCCTCCACGCCGTATCTTTGACATAACACAGCCTAGTGCGGTATGGCAACACATGCAAAGACAAAAAGACATCGATGTAATGGTTCATTGCGCTGCCCAGACGGATGTGCCAGGTTGCGAGTCGGATTCTGATACAGCTCACATGGTAAATGTTTTGGCTACAAGCAACCTAGCTAATTTCTGCAGCCAATTAGGATGGTCCTTCGTTTATATTAGTACTGATTATGTTTTTAATGGGGAGCGAGGAAATTACACTGAAAGTGATGTTCCTAGTCCCATTAACACTTATGGCCATACAAAGTTATGTAGTGAGGTTGCTGTTCAATTGGCTTATCACTTCCATAAGGACCGATATGCCATTATTCGCACCAGTTTGAAGCCTCTTGGTGAATGGCCATATCCAAAAGCGTTTACCGATATTTATTCAAGCGCCGATTATGTAGATGTTATAGCGCACGAAATAGCACTGGCTATACGTCTGCAAGTCACCGGCATTATTCATATAGCTACTGAAAGAAAAAGCATTTACGAGTTAGCTAAAAAACGTACACCCAATGTAGGTCCAATGTCCCGCAAAGACATCAAAGATGTGAATCTGCCTTTTGATGTCTCTTTGGATGTGACACGTTGGGAGACGCTCAAAAAGAGAATAGAGGAGCAATATTGTGCCACACAAACGGGTTGAACCTGTGTATTTGGCTAATATTTTACATGCAATACACGATCGTGGTTGGGAGACGTTTGAGGTTGAAGTAGATGAAGAAATGTGGCCAACACATACTCCTTATCATCGCATCTGTAATGGTCCATTCGAAAATGTCTGTCTAATGGATAATAAGCAAATTGACACAAAAGATGCGGAAGGAACAGTTAATGGGTATGTGCTAGAGATACAATCAGATCTTCATGGTTTTATGGTTCCCGGTACTATTCCAGAAGTTGAGGTAAGTATACAGCAGGTTTACATGACCGTTTGTCTTCCTGGCATGCAGAAAGGGCTGCATTTACACAGAGCAAAAGAGGACAACTTCACCTGTGTAGATGGCAATGTGATGGTGTGTTTGTATAAAGATGAAGAGTTTTTGTATATACCAATGGGGTATATTTATGGCTTCAGAACGGTGAAGATTCCACCTACTGTAGCACATGGTATAAAGAATATGTCACAAAAGGACAAGGCGAAAGTTATCAATTGCACATATCCTCCTTATAGCCCAGACCATTCTGATCAAGTAGAAATAGAGGTTGACTGGTGAGCGACAAATTTAAAATCGCCATTATAGGTAATGCAACCGCAGTAGGATTCAACACAGTAGCAGATGTGCGAATTCACGATAAGTATCAATCAAGTACTGAAAAACTAGAAGAGATTGTACCTTGGGCTGATGTTGTTTTTGTATGTGTCCCTACTCCTACGGATTTTGATAACTGCATTCAAGATTTATCCATTGTAGAGGATGTCGTCGAACAATGTGTCTCTTTAGGGAAAAGCACTGGTACGGTCATTGCAATCAAAAGCACGATTACTCCAGGTACAACAGCGCGTTTGATTCGTGACACAGGATATGGTGGCATCTGTTTTAATCCTGAGTTTTTAACTGAGCGGTCTGCATATTTTGACTTCATTAACACAGCGCGTATTATTATTGGTGGTGAAAAAGACGCCAATGATTTATTAAAGGCAGTTTATCAAGAGCTATTTGGTAATCGTCGTCAAATTTTCTGTACGGATCCTACTACCGCTGAATTGGTAAAGTATACTGCCAATTGTTTTTTCGCAGTTAAAGTAATGTTCTTCAATGAGATTGCTGAAATCGCTGCAGAATCTGAAGTGGATTATGATGAACTTATCGATATGGTTTTAGCGGATGGGCGTATAGGCAATTCTCATTTGCGTATAGCTCAGGACGGACATCTTGGGTTTGGTGGCAAGTGCTTCCCAAAAGATATAACAGCTTTAATAGCTTACGCTAAACGTCTCGGACTTAGCCCAGAGATTTTAGAAGCAGCATGGGATAAGAATTTGGCAATGCGTGAAGTTCGGGATTGGCTTAATATTCCTGGTGCATCAACGGAAAGCAAACACGGAGGAGACTAATGAGTGTCTCGTTAGTAACTGGTGGTGCAGGTTTTATAGGTAGTCATTTGGTTGATGCATTGGTACGAAATGGGGAAACAGTTCACGTTGTCGATAATCTGTCCTCGGGTAACAGAGTGAATGTGAATCCAGCAGCTTCTTTTGTGCAAATGGATTTTACCACTCCGGAATTTAAGGAATATGTTTGTGCTATTAAACCGGATGTAATTTTTCATCCTGGTGCAGTACCAAGAGTGACATATTCTGTAGAACATCCAGTTGAATCCAATCATCATAATATATTTGGGACCCTGAATGTACTCGAGGCAGCTCGCGCAGCTGGAACAAAAAGAGTGGTTTATTCAGCGTCATCATCAGCATATGGTGGAGCAGAGGTTCGTCCTACTCCAGAAACGACCACGCTTGATCCTAAATCTCCTTATGCAGTACAGAAACTGACTGGAGAGTTCTATTGCAGGACGTATTCAAACGTATACGACTTGGATACAGCAATTTTACGTTACTTCAATGTTTTTGGTCCGCGTCAGGATAAAAATTCTCCATACACGGGTGTGATAGCAGTATTTGCCCAACAATTATTATCTGGGCAGCAAATCACAATTGAAGGAGACGGTCACCAGAGTCGCGATTTTACTTTTGTCGATAATGTTGTTCAAGCTAATTTACGAGCAGGGTCACATCCAGAGTCTCTTGAAGGTGGAGTTTTCAATGTAGGTTGTGGCGGTACAGTAAGTGTGTTAGAGATTGCTGAGAAAATGAGCAAAATCTTTCGTAAGTCTCTCGATATAACATATTTGCCGCCACGCATAGGAGATGTTCGTCATTCGCATGCTGATATTTCGAAGATCTGCTCAAAATTGGGGTATCAACCAGGTATTCTTTTCGATCAAGGACTAGAGCTCACTTGTGAGTGGTATCGGAATCAGTTTGATCAAGGATTATAGAACATGAAAACTGTGGTTTTCATTCCAGCTCGTATGGCATCAATGCGCTTTCCAGGCAAAATGCTTGTACCAGTCGAAATGCCCGATGGCGGCAGAGTGCCATTGATACGATGCGTTTATGAGCGAGCGCAGCAAGCACAGCATGCTTTTAGAGAATTTGATGAAGATGGCATGGATTTATATGTTATCACTTCGGATGAAGAAATAGTTAAAGAAGTAGAGTCATGGAAGGGGCAATGCATTTGGGTACCTGAAGATGAAACACATCCAGAAATTCGCAATGGTACCGAGCGGTGTTATTATGCGCTCAAATATCTCGGATGGGAATCATTACCTAAATTGCGTGTGATCAACGTACAGGGTGATGAGTATATCCATCCCGATATGTTGTTACAATTGGCTAAAATGTGGAATGAACATAAGTTAGCGACACTTGTTACTCCCTACGTCATGATAGGTAACAAAAACAGAGAGAGTGACGTCAAAGCAGTATTAGCACGTAATGGTAGAATACAATGGTTTTCACGTACTAATTTACCTCACTTCACCGACGAACGACGCATACAGGGTTTTCTACATCTTGGGATCTACATGTATGGGACAAAACAACTCAAGGCCTACATCGGTTGGGACCCAACAGCTGGTGAACAGGTAGAGAGTCTCGAACAATTGCGTTTTTTAGAATGTGGAGAAACAATGTGGGGCGATGTAACGACATTGCCCTCAGTTGGCGTAAATGTATCACGTGACGTAGAAGTATTGCAGAATTTTCTCCGAGAAAACAGTTGAGTTAACAATAGTGGTGAGTTATAGGGCTTCCTCTATATAATAAGAGGGAGTTTTTTTATTGAACTAGTGAGGGCTATATGAAGCAGGTGATCTTTTTCCCTTCGGGCACTCGAGAGTTGCCCTCTTCACATTTGCGTATTTATGAGGTTGCTGCAGAGCTCGAAAAAAGACAATTGGCTGTGCCGATCATTGTTAATCCTAATCTAGAAGATGAACATAAAACCGTTTATTTGGAGACAGCTCCCGAGGGTAGTATAGTTTATATTCAGAAGATTGCACAGTCTTTTCATAAGGCGGAATCATTTCAGCCTTATCGTGATCGTTTCACCTTTGTGTATGATGTTGATGATTATCATGAGGGACGTGATTCTCAGTTGATGGACTTTGTCGATCTCGTAGTTTCAGGCTCTCATTATATATCGCACTTTGCTGTTACATACAATCCTTATGTATATACCTTATGCAGTATAACTGACACTGAAATTTATCGTTTTGCTGAGCGGAGTAACAAAGATCCTGAAGCTCCAGTGCAGATTGTTTGGAGCGAATGGTATGCAAATGCATACATAGAAGACATGTTTCCTTTAAAAAGTGTTATGCAGGAATTATATGAAGAATTTGGTATCCGTTTTGTTTTACAAGGTTTAAGGGAAAATCGTCATGTTGTTAAAGATGATTACAAGAACAAGATTATTGAGTTTATTCGTATGTTTCCCTTTGCTATCGTACAGAAATACATGACTCTCGATCAGTATCTAGACATAGGAGTAAGGACACTATTTGAGTCAGATATAGGGATATTACCTTTCAAAGAAGATAGAGTAGGCAAAGCTGGACAGAATGCTCGCTCTTTTATGTCGTGTGGCTTGGCTACAGTTGCTTCTCCACATAATGAGCATGACTATATTATTGATCATGGGAACACAGGCTTTTTAGCAAGTACATCAGATGAGTGGTACACTTATTTGCGTGAGTTAATTATTGATAGGAGTAAGCGCCTGGTTATGGGAATAGCTGCGAGCGAACATATTCGGGCTACATATAGTAGAGAAGTGTATATGAATAGTATCGTACAGATCTTGCAATTGTAGCATATTGATTTTAATCGTTTATTACGAATAAGCACATATTGATTATTTTTCATGGGGTTCGTGTTATGCCTGAGTGGATACATCAGAGGCGCGATCATATAAAAAAGAAGAATCCTGGCATGGATGACTCGATGGCTTGGGCCTTAGCCACCGAGCAGGCATATGCTACCGATAAAGCTCCAAAGGGCTTTGGCACTGGGAAGGGACGGAAAAAGTCAAAGAAAAAATACAAAAAGAAACCCAGTAGCTACGAACAAAGAGCTGACCCGCCGAAGAAGAAAAAGAAGAAGAGCAAGAAAAGTTTTATACTGGATTGTCGTCTTTTGGCGGCAATGCTGGCCAAGGATTTCCCACATGAAGCTCAATTACTCAAGACAGTGACAGGAGAGTAAATCATGGCTGTAAGACAAGAAACAATTCGCATTTTAGCTCAGGTATCTGACGAGTTTGATCAAGAAGGCTATGAGGCTGAGGCCAACGTCATTGATCAAGTGACTCAAACTATCGTAGAAGATCTTCTCGAGCAAGAGGGAAGTGGCAATCGTCGCACTGTAGAAGCCGAAATGTCCGGTAAGGCGAATAAGGCTCTCAATTCCTTAGATAGAGCTTTGACAAGCTTTCTTGGCAAAAACCTAGATTCTCGTGGCGAGAGTCGTCGCAGTATGAATAAATGCGTTGATCTTGCTGAGGATCTGCAAGAGTGCATACAAGAGATTTTAGGGAGCAAGAGCAACAACGGCTCATAAATGGCAATCATAGTTCGTCGCAATCGCAACCAACAAGAGGGTAGACGTGTAACTCAATACACAATGCCTATTGAGTTGCAGCGCGGAACGGCTCAAGAGCAACTCGACAACGCTTTTGAGCCTTACCCTTATGATGGGTACCATAAATTCACGCCTAGCAGCTATTTGACAGGTGCAGTGGGATCTCCGTATAGTTCTCAAAGTCGCAAAGATGGATCGCGAGTTAGTTGCGGTCTCGACTGGTATTCGCGATTGATCCAGAGACACGAGATGCTACTTCGTGTAACAGGAGAGTCCGTAGATGTATTGCGTCGAAAATGGACAGGAGAGCGTTGTCCTGATCATGACAACATTCGTGGACAGACGCGATCGCGTTGTCCTGTTTGTTATGGAACGAATTTTGTTGGTGGGTATGTAAAATACATTAATGCACGCGAACCTAACGGTCGTACCTTTATTCGTTTAGGTCCAACTGAAGAAGATCTAGAGCTACAAGAAACAGGCATGTGGCAGAAATTCATCCCTAGTTGTTGGACCTTACCTACACCCACACTTCGCGATCGTGATATTGTTATTACATATGATCCTGATACGGGTGAAGAAACATGGCGTTATGAGATTTTAGCAGTTACTCGTAATCGTGGGTTCTTTGGTAAGTTTACGCAGCAGACATTTACAATGCAGCGCCTTGATCGTACCGATCCAGTCTATAAGGTTGACGTTCTAGATCTTATGGATGATGGACCTGGTGTTTTGCAGGGTGATGATACTATATTACAAGATCAGGTTGAGGAAGCATATGGTGATACATATAACGATCGAGGCTACAGTAATGGGTATCAAGCAGGCTATACAGAGGGTTTTCATGATGGACTCAATAATCGTGAATACCATGATGTAGCCGATTTCGATATGGATGGCATGCTGGATAATATTTATAGTCAATGGCGCGCTGATGCATATGGAGTAGAGAATTTTCAAGCAGGATTTAGAGAGGGGTACGAAGACGGATACAAGGATGGATCCGGTACACGTGAATCCTATGGATATGCCCCATCTGTAAATAAATAAGGAGTAAGGTCGATGGCCGATCGTAATTTTTTATCTACAGTAGAAGAAGAATTTCATGGCATTCAAGATCAAAAGCGCCTACATAAGCAAAGCGGTGACGGGGATTTCCCAACAGTAATATACATACCACGTGGTACTGATCCTAAAACAGCTAAGCTGATTGATGACGGCATTGAGATCCCTCGCGGCAAATACGAGTTGCGCTGGGAAGATACTGGTGAACCTGTCGAAGAAGACTAATATATGAGCTCTCTAAATGAGTTAAACAGCATCAATTGGCCAGAAGAGTACGATAGCGATTTAAATTGGCCTGCTGTTACGCAAGTTACAGAAGATACCGGAGAAGAGATTAATCGCAATCGTGATGCTCTATTGCGATTAGAGAGAGTTCTCGGTCTCAATCCTCAGCTTGGTATTTTTACTAATCCCAATACTGCAGCTACTGCTACGGTTGCTCAGCGTATATCGTTACTAGAGCAGAATTTAGCAGAAGGGCGCTTTGACCTTCAGACGTTAAATGTTGGCGATGTTTTTATTGTTGGACGTGATCCACGTAATATCCCATTCATTCACATAGGGACTAAGGAAGAAGGAGAGAGTGTAGCTTCTCCGGTTGTCATTCGAGGTTCTTTAACGGTCGAAGACTCGTTGTTGCCAAATGCTAATCAGGCTCAGTTTAATGTTCCTCTTTGGGTGCGGATGACACAGGCCTCTGGTCAATCCACAAATGTAATTGTAGAGGGAACCAGTCAGACAGATAAGGCATTGGTTCATGTTAGGGATTTCCTTGAAAATCCACAAAGTAACATAAATAGATTAGCCCTCTTAGTCGAGGGAAATCTTAAAGTAACAGGTGGAAAAATCATAGGCGAATTCTCAATTGAGCATGATACACTATTAGGCATTCAAACGACACCAACTTACGACCATAGCACAGGATCGATTATACAATCGGCACGGCATGTGGCGCGAGGTGATTTTCATTCGCATCGAAAAGGTGATTTTAATGAGACCCTCGAGCGTTGGGTTGTAGATCCTAATCCTGATGCAGACACTTTTGGAATCATTCGTCATGTAGATTTAGAGGGGATTCATACTACCACTAATCAGGAAGAGCCATTTTTCCCGGATCCTGATTTACCATATCATGTTTCAGGTGGTGATGAACACAATCACGAGCAGGGGCGTGGTGGCCAAATAAGACATGAAGCCATAGCGGGTATTGATCCTAGTGAATCAAATCATGTTACAAACGGCGATGCACATACGCACACTTCAGGTGACGGAGCAGTTATAGCACATAGTAATCTGAGTGGAGTAGGAGTGCTTGCTCATAGTGTGCTCGACACAGTTTTTCTACCAGGACGACATGGCACTCCCAGCAATAATGTTTTAGATCCAGCAATAGGTTATAATGTAACAGGTGGCTCTGTAACTTTGGATAACTCAGGTACCACAGCAATAGTAACCGGCCTAGATACAATTAGTTTTGCAATGGTTGGCTCAAAAGGAGCAGATGCTGGTATTTTGCACTGGGATGAATCGACACCAGGATCACTTGATGTTGTACATACATCTGTCAATGGCACTGATGAAGCGTGGTGGTTCGCTATCGGCACGGTAACCTAGTAATAATACACCATTTACCAACTTGCACAAGTTAGCTCTACAACCTGTATGCGTTGTGGAGCTTTTTTGTGTGAATGCGAAAAATATAAGTATTGATTTTGATTAATAAAGTGAAAGGTCCGAGATCCAAGCAACTTGTACAAGTTGGTACTCTATGGCACGTGAACAATCGCTAATTTGGGAAGGTGCTCATCCTTACCGACTCTCTGTGGAGTTGCGTAAAGATAATCATGTCACTGCCCTTAAGGATACGGTTGTCACTTCTCTGAGAGAGTTATTTGCTGATCACCCCATTTATACTTACGTAGAGCGCCAAGATGAAGTACCAGGCCCTGATTTTGAAAGAACACAAATAGTCATTACTGATGTGTACACCTATGATGTGAAATTCTTACCCGCAATAACCATGCGCCTTGACAGTAGTAGTAACTACGCTGTCTCGTTTAATCAGAATGCTCTGGGAATTTTAGATGCGGATGGATTTCCATTACGTGGCGTAATCAATTATGTTGTAGGACCTGATGGAAAATTCATAATCGATCCTCATGGACGCAAAGTTCCTAATTTTATGGAATACGCAGGAGGATGGGACAACAATATTACGCTTTTAGTATCTGCTGAAGATACAGTAACACGAGAAGAAGTTGTTTCACATTTAGCGTTTGCAATGCAGCATTTACTTCGTGATGTTTTATATACACGAGGAGTATTTATTAAGCGAACATCGGTAGGTGGAGAGCAGGAAAGTCCTTACGCTAACGATTACATATACCAGCAATCGGTTTCGTGTGAGGTTTATTCTGAATGGCATCATCGCATTCCTGTTCCAGATCTTATTCTCGAGAGTTGGGGTTTTGATATAGGATATGTCAATGAGCTAAAAGAGGTTTTATCTCAAGACGCTTTTGGTATTCCTGGTACTAATGAAAATAGTTTATTTGTGTATATGATTACGGCTCTCAATGATTACTTTGAATTTCATCAAGATGACTACTATATGGCTGAATGGATTCTAACCCAAACAGGAATCAATTATCTTCAGCGCATTTATGCTTTTGAACAGATAGCCCCTTATGTGAGCGGTAGTAGTTTTGAAGAATTAACACCCGAAGATTTCTTAGCAGTATTGATAATTGTCCCTATAGAAGGATCATTGACAAGAACAAGGATGTCGATTCTTGTTGATAATTTGAAAGCAGAACAGACAGAACAATTACCTAAAGATCGTTTAGACGAAATTCAACAAAATGTGATCGAGCGCGAAGAAGCAGCACTTACAGCGCTTGCATAACCCTTGGAAGGGGGGATTTACTTCCCGCAAACATATTTCAACCGATTAGCAAGGAGAGTTTAACATGCCTAATATTCCAGGTATTGTGGGATTTGTTTTCCCAGGCGTTTTTACGTCGATCAAAGCAGCCCCAGCGGCAGTCGTGCCACAAGGAGCTGTGACAGATGTCATAGCCATTATTGGCCAAGGCCAGCGTGAAGAAGTTCTCACCAACGAGGCTATAGGCGGTGGAGCTGATGGACTGCCAGCGCAGTTTGATTCTCGTCTTACACCTGATGGTCGTCACTTCCAGGTTGCTGCAGCCCCAGTTGTTCCGGGTAGCATCGAGCTGTTTTTGAATCCACGTGGTGATGGCACAGATGCACCACTGGTACGCATTACGGATACGGCCGTTTGGAGCGATGTTGGCACAACTGATGGTGCTGCGTGGGCTACAGAGTTTGGTCTATATCCGGGCTCTGGAGCAGATATCGGAACATCAACCGATGGTTATGGTGTTGCTAGCGAAGCAGGTGGCATTGACGAGGTCGATTTTGGTCTTGATGGCTAC
>Ga0164310_10000267_pt1 | contig 26858 bp, 22 predicted proteins | sample GuaBasSedimGuay1_FD_121795 | JGI IMG/M metagenome (GOLD analysis project Ga0164310, IMG submission 121795) | Subseafloor sediment microbial communities from Guaymas Basin, Gulf of California, Mexico - Guay1, Core 4569-9, 0-3 cm | ecosystem: Environmental > Aquatic > Marine > Hydrothermal vents... | reverse complement strand
GACTACCGTAATTTGCCCACGATAACATTCCCTTGGTAGACGATGGTGTCTTTCGCACACCTTAGACATAATTATTTTCTCCCCATTCCCCGTTATTCTGTAGCCGCAGGCTTCACGCCTGCGGATTCCTGACCAACGCCCTCGCAAGCATTGCCACATTGGGGTCAACGATTTTATTAGACAAGAAAAACGACCTCTTTTTCAATATGCAAGCCGTGAAAATTACCGTAATTTGCCCACGATAATATTCCCTTGGTAGACGATGGTGTTTTTCGCGCACCTTAGACATAATTATTTTCTCCCCATTTCCCGTTATTCTGTAGCCGCAGGCTTTACGCCTGCGGATTCCTGCAAATCGCATCTTTCTTTCCCCTAATCCGCACCCATAAAGGGTGCGGCTACATTTTACATGAATGGGGTGATTGTAGGTTCGCCTCAGGCCTCGGGTTCGATCTCCTGTAGCTACTCCATCACACCCCCCCACCAACTCTGCTTTGGGAAAATACACCTCCCGCTGTAATTCGATATCTTTCATCTGCTGGGCATACTCCTCCTCCAACCTGCGCAGATCGAATATTTAAACCTCCTGCAGGTTCAGAACCTGCGGGAGGTTGATTTCTTTACCACCGTTAGGGCAGTGGCGTGATTTTGAAGACCTCACTCCCACGTTCACCGATTTTAACCCGGTCGCCGATGTCAATGTCGTGATTCATAAAATTTTGGGATTGTGTTGTAGAAAAAACTTGACAATGTCAATTTTAAGCATTATATTATTACAGCGATGTGTGCGAAAACGCATACATTGCTGTTCTTTACTTACAGTAAAGAACCCTCAAAGGTTTCTGCCGCTGAACCGTAATCAGCGGCATTTTTACTTTCAACCCTACCATTTTGGATTGCTTCTCATTTTCTTCACTGCTGATGAACTATTCACTATGTAGGCCGTTATGAATCGAGCCTGCGTGCAATCTTTTGGGTCAATTTGGATAATGACTGCGTAGGGGGTGGTTGGCTCCAATACGATCCTTCGCACCTTTCCATTCGGCATCACTCTCCGATAGACCTCCATCGCTGGATCTTCAAGGACATGTTTAATCCAATCAATTCTCTCTGCTCGACTTCTGTCAAATTGATCCTTCCTTGGAAATTTTCGACTACTTGATGTAAAAAATGCGTGATTAAAATTTTCTCGAAAGAATCTTACGGTGATCCCATCAAAGGTTATCACGGAATTTGCTTGTCCTACGTATTTATTGATAAAGTAAGTCCGATATTCAGCCTCAGTGGGGAAAATAATCAAAGGTGGTAAAGCCATCTACCAGCCCCCTCCCGGACGAAACCGAAAGACATTGAATTTCTCCTCACCCTTCCATGTTGGTTGAATCCGATGATGAGGCAAAAAATGTCCGATTTCGCCAACCACTCGTCGTTTAGCATCACTCGTTTTTAAGTTATGAAAGGCATATCCTACCGCACCGATCAACACATCGGTCAACTGAATCAGGTCTACCTCTTTGGATGGCAATGCCTGAACATCAAGGATTTCGGATAATAAATTAGCATTTGATAAAACCCTTTTGAGCGTCCGAAGCCTATCCGGGACTCGGTTTGTTTTCATATCCACAAAAATCCGATATCGATTGAGATCCAATATCCATGGGTGAAGAAGTTGATAATAGAACTTGTAGAACATAAGTTCTTCATCGGCTTCATGAAATCGGACGGCATCCATTTCGTCTCGTGCCAATACAATGCACCGAAAACGCATCTCTTCCCGGAAAAACAAACGAACCAGGTCAAGGTAGAAATCTAATCGAGATGGACTTACTCGATTCCACTTGAACTCACTATATACCTTATGACGTTCACGAAGTTGGTGGATCAGATTTTTGTAGTACGTTCTCTTTGTAGCCTCAATCCAGACGCCTCCAATGATGACATACGCTCCCTGGGTTGCGCGGTGTGTTCGAAAAAGTTCTTGATGACTTTCGTCACAATAAATCTCAAAATCCATTGGTCACGCGTATTTCTCTAATAGATTTATTTTTCCTTTACACTGCAAATTTCGCTGTTCACTAAGCCATAAGGATAGGAAATGATTCTCGTTGATCATCAACCTACCCAAAGGGTATAAACTTTCGGTTGTGTCAAAATCCCGGTGTTTCAGGCGCTCGATGGGACTGAACACCTTTTCGATAACCTGCAGCGGACAGACGAAGCTCTGTGGTGGTCCTTCGTCGAAGGCGATGCGATATTCCTTACTGCCGTTGGGCAAGGGAGTAATTTTAAAGACCTCGCCTTCACGTTCACCGATTTTGACACGGTCGCCGATGATGATTAGACAATTCATACTTACGATTCCGAAAGTATGAGAATACGGATCAATAGAAAATATCGGATTACTTTTTGTTTCTCGTTGCCACAACAATCTCATGCTCTACGGAAATCTGAGAATCTAGACCACCGCAATCTTATACTCTATCTTCGTTCCCCAGAAATTTACCAGTACCGCAAGCTTCATTTCACAAAATTGCAGCCAAGCCTTGATGTTGCCCATGTTAATGTCATTAAGGCGATTGATTGCGATGGGAAAGAAAAGGATGTCATCGGACATGCGAAGGTGATTGAACTTGATCTCTCCTACCTCTTCGCCATCGAAAATAACTCGAAAGCTTTGTTGAGGGACAACCCCTAAGCCACGGATAAGACATTCGTGATAGCATGCTTTTGCGTAAATTCGATGGATAAATCCCGATCCAAGGGTACGGTGCACCTCAATGGCTACGTTCAAAATCTCATTTACTACTTCAGGCCTGTGTAGTTTCTTGTTTGATGGGAGTGGAACTCTCGGATAAGCGCCGAGGTCTTTTTCGGCTTTCTCAACATCATAAAATAACCGTTCGAATTCAGGCTGAGGAGAGCCAAAATTAAACAGCAATCCTATCTCTTTTCCTACAACCTTCAAATATGAGAAACCCTGCGCTTTATGGATCGCCAAAATTTGGGGGACAACTTTGAGCTCCACCACAACTTCTTTGGCGACAAACAGGTCCAGTCGCTGTATCCCGACCAATTTATCCTTGTAAAAAACCTGATATTCATCCTGACGAACGACTTGAATGCCAAGCTTTCGTAATTGCTGGGCAAAAGCTCGCTCGTAGATAAATTCCGGATACGTGTGGGACAGACCGTTGTAGAGCCTGTAATAGACGGAGATAATTTTCTCAGTCAAATCTTTATACAGTAATTCAGTCATCGTTTTTGTTTGGAATTTTGATTCACAGAAATAGTTAAATTCTCACACTCCACAGCATCTATCCTATGCTTTCTGGAAATCTGACGTTTTGGTACTATTAGGCAGTGGCGTGATTTTAAAGACCTCACCTTCACGGTCACCGATGTTGACGCGGTCACCGATGTTGATAGTTCTGTTCATAATGTTACTCGAAAAAACTAACAAAGCCTACGATGAAATTAATTTAATTTCAAATCATCCAAATTAAATTCTCCGCTACAATTTATTATAGTTTCTTTGAGCAGCTTTTTTAGTTTAGGTTTTTGCCCATTTGCAAGAATAAATCTAATTGTTTTGAAAAGTTCAAATGTAGTCATCCTACAATACCCCTGACTTTCACAACCCCGTATAGTTTGGTCTGTGAACTGTTCTTGGCGTTTGGTTGGCTCAATATTGTTATATCCATTGCCAATTAAAATTCCTTTACAGTTGTGTCCTTCGACAGTAGCTTCTGTTACATAATCTAAAAGTTGACGATACTTTTCAACATCTACTTGTTTCTCTGTACCTTCAACCTCCCCTATAATCAGTAGATCTCCTTCTTCAATATACAAATCATATGGTCTTTCATAATCTTCTGGCTCTAATACATTAAATCCGATTATACGAAAAGCTTTCCTAACTGCTGGTTCTAAACCATACTTGCCAGTTTCATATAATAGTCCTTTTAATAGTTCAAGTTCATCAATTTGTGATTGAATTCCTTCTTTCTTTTGCTCCATAACTTGTATCTCTTTCTCAATTTCTCGCAATTTGTTCTTTAAAATCTCTTCTTCAGGTAAGCTGTAATCTTTGAGCCAAATTGGTCTTGATAATGGTGGGGTCCATTGTAACGCCTTTCTGACGCAGTCAATTAAGACACCGAATACTTTCGAAATGTCGACTGAATCACTGAATGGAGGTAAGAATATAAATTTGCCCTGATTAAAGGGCAGTTCTAATGCTATGATTTCGCCGACTTTGTTCATAGCTATTGGTTTAGAAACTGCAATTAATTTAGGGTCATTTATTACTGCTTCAAAATATATGGCATCTTTCAAAGCAGCAAAATATTGTGAAAATGGATGGCTTTTGGTTACCTTCCCAATTTCTTTTCCAACGCGGTTTTTCAGGAAAAAATATTGCGGTGAAAAATGGTACTCATTTAACGTATTTTGAATATCGTTTGAACGAATGCCTTTTGGTTTGGACATGTAATAGAAATCTTTAACTGGTAACCAACTATAAGTGTGAAGAATGGTACGAGACTCTTTTTCATAATTGCTATAAGCAAGGTTTAAAGGTTCGTCTATAGCTCTCAGGAAGCATAGTACTATGCCTCCTGTCTTTTCTAAAAGCAATTTTGTTTCCTCGGAACGCCGATTCATCAATTGTTTGAGGAAATTGCCAAATCCTGCGTCATTAACTGAAAACGACCAGATAGTTCCGTCAGAGAATTTTTCTACATTTATATTTGTTGTCCAAGCTTCAGCAATTGATTGAGGATCAATAATTAAAACATCATAGTCTATAAAAGATGGAGACTCATAAAAAGAAAAGTGTTGAATCTGATCTTTACTTTCAAAGCAATTTATACAAAGTATTTTTAGCTTCACTTAATATCACCTTCCTTAAAACTTAGAACGGTTTCATTCTATATTATTATTTTACAATAAGTCCATCCGCGCTCGAGAGTATTTCTACACAATCTGGTCAATAAACCACTCGGCCTTTTCGATACGAGTGATGATGAAGGGCTTGAGAACGAAGATGACAAAACAGCGGATAATCAGAAATCATCGGATTCACCTATCTGGCCCAATCCGATATTTTCTGCAAACCCGACGTTCTCCCCACACTTCCCTCCACCACCCGAATCTCCTCCTCCGTCAGCCCATACAACCGATACACAATCTGGTCAATCAGCCAATCAGTCTTTTCGATGCAGGCAATAAGAGGCTTGAGGACAGAAACGAATTGCTCAAATTGATAGTTGAAACACCATCATCTATTTGAGAATCCATTTTTTGATTAATTCAAAGATTTCTGTGTGCGTGAGCTTAATTCCTTTGTAAAGTAGTAGAAGCAGAATACCCACTAAAAAGATTCCCTTGATAATTTGGGAGATCAAATTTTCTTCGACCTTGGGTGGTAAACCTGCTCGCCTCAAAACCAAAAAAGGAAATCTGACTATCAATGCCAAACCCTCTATCAACCAGTGAAAAGGATTAATAAGCTTCCAAAAGTACTTTCTTCGAAGTTCCGCTGCCTGACCTTTGGCGATGTTTATCATGTCTATTATCTTGCAGTTCGATATATGACTGTGACCAAGATTCGGATCGATTGTTGACATGACTAAGCTTACTGGAACGACGGGTCCACCAACTGCCGGTGCAGGATAAGAATGCATGATATACGAAACTCCCATCTCCTTCAATGCCCACTCAACAGCTGGAATTTTTTGAGCCACGAGCTGCCGAAGCTGAAAAGACTTATCATTCTCCAGGCGTTTAACACCTTCAATACCAGGAACCCAATCTCTTTCATTCTGCGGGAGACTTTGCCAATACGTATAGACCAGATTTTCGAATTCCATTATCAATCGCTGATATTTTCGAACGGTAAAGTAATTCATCATCTCAATTCTTTTCTGAAAAAATCATTTGCGAACACTCTCCTCCACCACTCGTATCTCCTCCGTCAACCCATACAACCGATACACAATCTGGTCAATCAACCAGTCGGTCTTTTCGATGTGGGCGATGAGGGGCTTGATGACAGAGACGGTCTGCTCAAATTGTGCTTTAATTTCAGCAGCTTTTTGAGGAGTTAGATGAACTTTCCTGCTATTTATTTCCTCAAGAAAATCATGTGAAGAAATATTGTAAAAAGTCCTTAGGAAACTTTGCGGCACTTTGTGAATTTCATCCTTTAGCTGGAGATAAATCCATTCAATGAAAGTATTAGTCTCTAACTGCTTTTTCTTCAAGTCCGATAACATTGATTTTGTTAGTATCACCAACAAATCATGGATAATCTTTGTAAACTCTCTTCTTGTTTGTAAAGCTTCGATATACTTCAAGACACTTTTATAATTTTCACTTTGAACCAGCAATTGGAGCTCATTGAAGTCTTTGGTGTTTACTCTGATCGGCTCAATTTTTCTAATCAAAAGTTGTCTCTCTTGTTCAATTCGAATTTTTGGAAACACATCCCCTTGTTGACGGAAACAAAGCTCAAATAGTTTTTGAGTCAATTTCGAATTTAGAATTGCAAGAACATATAGTGGGTTAATATGTGGATGTTTAATGTGAATGTTGTGAACCGTTCTCAACGTAACTTTATTATCTTCGTCATAACAACCGAAGATTTCTCCACCGGTTTCTCTAATCATTATCTTGGGTGATCTAAATATGCTCTCATCTTTGGCATACTCTTTGAATACAGCAAAATCCACATAACGGACACCAATTGGTATAAATGGTCTTATTTCATCCCCACTTAAAACTTCTACATCACTATGTTTTCGCCTATAATTAAAAACTTTGTCCTTGCCAATTTCTATTCCTCTAGTTATCCACGATATATCTCCCAGTTTCCATGATATATCGCGTATTTTCCCTATTATTACTGCTGCATGCGGATCGAAAGGCACTCCTGGTACCTCTGTAATTGAGTTTTGCCGAATTTCAATAGTAGGCCTTTCCCCTATTCCATTGCGAAATAATGACCTATGATCAACTATTAAGCAAGCAGGCTGGAAAAATATTAGGCAAGTTGGCATTTGAACGTTTTCAAAGACCCCGTCTCCCAGTGTACAGACTTGTTTAAGAATGCACCTTTGATTAATAAATTTCCGCGCATCTTCGTACTGCAAACCCCTAAGAAAAAGGTCTGGAACGATGTATCCAAAAGAGCCCATTTCTCGAAGCGTAAAGTAACATCTCTCAATCATAAGAACAAACGCATCGAATTGACGTTTGGCAAACTGATAGCCCGATCTAAAATAATTGATTTCAGTCGAATCCAAGTTGTGATATCGGATATACGGCGGATTTCCCACCACCCCATCAAATCCGGGATTGTCCAGCCAGCGGCCGTGGCGATCGAAAAACACATCGGGGAATTCCATCTCCCAATGGAAAAAGTGCTTCTCCTGGGCCATTTCCTGTGCCCGCTTGAAGAACGGCAAGTTTTTCATCTCAGCAAAATGATTGCTCCGTAAAGCCTCCAGCAGTCGGTGATAATCGTCACGGTTGAGCTCGTTGCCAAAGTAGACCGAAACCCAGACGTTGGCCGTTTCCTTAAACCGTTGCAGGTGTTCCTCGGCAATCTTCAGCAGTTCTTCCTTTTTCTCAATATCCTCTTTGCTGTGGGTCTCCATCTGCTCAATGAGTAGGTAATGTCCGACAGCTAAACTCACCTGCTGCAAAAAGCGATTTTCAAAAAGAGTGAGTTGTTTGCCTGTCGCGACAGCTTCGGAGGGCGCCTTCTTTTTCTTCTTTACATCAGGAAGCTCGTGCAAGTCTTTCACCCGCGCACCAATCAGGCTATTGCCGCAGCGGAGATGGTGGTCCAAAAAGCTCAGGGGCTTGCCGTAGGAAACGGTGTGCAGCCACAGGGAAAGCTTGGCCAGCTCCACCGCCAGCGGATTAATATCCACCCCGTACACGCAACGCTCCACCACTCTGCGCCGCCAGTGAGCGATCTCCTTTTCCTCATCACCCTCTTCCAAAAGTGGAGTCGTGGGATGATAGAGAATCTGCTCTGCCAGAAAATCCACCACACCTACTAAAAAGTGTCCACTGCCCATGGCAGGGTCAAGGATATTCAATTCAAGAATCTCTTCGTAATTCTTACACCTATCCACCAGCGGCTGCAGGGTGTTCTCCACTATGTAACGCACGATGTAGTCCGGCGTGTAGTAACTCCCAGTGGCCTTGCGTTCACCTTTGTCGGTAACGAGAAAGTATTCCCCCTGACGATAAACTACTGGCAGCTCGGGATGATCAGCCTTGTTGGCTACAATTTCCTGCTTTCTCTTGCCTTTGATAACCACCTTGTCCTGATCGGCATACTCCAGTTTGTATTCCAGTAACCCCTCATAAATGCTGCCGAGATGCTGGACTTCGAGGTCACGATAGTCCACAAAAACGGGTCCGTCTTTGGTGGTGCAGGCCAGACAATCAAAGGCATCCGCCATCGCTTGATCGCCGATCGTATATTGCTCCAGAAACGGATGTTTTTTCGGGTCAAACAGGCCACCGTTGTATTGAGGCATTCCGTAAAGTGGGTTGCCCTCATTGTCAAAGGGACTGTTAATGAGCATGAACAAGGCCTTGAGTTTCCCCCAGTAATCAGTAGTGATAGGTGAGATGGGTTCGCCGCGTTTCTTGCGCTCCCGAATTTGCTTTTTCAAACGGTCAAAGCTGAAACTGTTTCGATATTCATTGTTATCCGGCATCAATCCCCGGACTTCGGCATAAAAGATAAACAGGAGTCGATACAACAGGATCAGACAATTGTCGTGGATAGCCTTTTTATCACGAACTGGATCGAGGTGATTGGTGGGATATTTGAGGAAGCCATTAGCCAGGATACGCAGGGCGTCGTACACCCGCTCTTTGAGGTCTTTTTGCACCCCCACCGTATAGGAGATGCTTTCATCGTAGACAAAATCGAGGAATGTCGGTTTGGTATCGTAGGGCTCAAAGGCTTGACGGTGGAAGAAAAGATAAAAGTATTTGAACGCTTCAGGGTCATTCTGTTCAATGAGTTTTGCCAGATCCACCTCATAGAAGCTGTCCATAGAGAAACTGGTATCGCGATTGTACAGCCGCCACTGCCGGCCATTGGTCAGAATACCCCACCTCTTCCCAGTGGCCAGCAAGTAGTTATTGATTTGTACACTGGGATTGGTGGTGTCTTCCACATCCCTGCGCTTACGGATGCGCCTATCCAGCGGGCGATCCCAATGTTTAGCATCGCCGATAGCCAATGCGTGCTCGAAATATTCTTTCTTGCCTTGTAATTTTTTAGCGTTTCTGCGCTCCTCATCAGAGCGGAAAAAGGTATAGTCCGGGCGGTAGGTTTGACCGGTAGTATGCAGCGGTGCCTGCACCTCAAAGGCATGCCCCAGAATGCGCAAAATCGGTTGCACCCAATCTTTTTCCAACTGAGCCTCGTTGGAGGCCGCCAATCCCTCACGCACTTTCAGATAGAGCTTGCGGAGCTTCTCGTTCGCTTCCGCAGCCGCTTCCCCTTTTTTCCACGGCTCCAGTTTGGGGAGAATGTCGTTGAGGTAGTGATCGGAGAAGAGGAAATGGTTTCGGTGGGCTTCTGTTGAAAAGATCTTTTGTTGCATAGAAGAACTAACCCTTCATTGCCAGTTTTCACTCCTTGGTTGTTAATCACCCATCTGATTCAAAGTATTTCAGGACAGCTCGCTCATATTGCTTTCTGAAATGTGTAGGAAGTTTGACTGAAACTTTTGTCATATCTAAAATTACACTTGAGTTGTACAAAAGTCAAGGATTTTTTGGCGAAAACCCTTGAACACTGTTCCTTCCATGGTGAGTCTTTTATCTCCAAGGCACAACTCAGCCTTTCCCCAAATCGACTATACAAAGTCTTTCTCTCTGGCCGGGCAGATCAATTGTGCACGTTGAAGACAATCGGTTCCACATGCGCTTTCAAATTTTTCAGCAACCTCCCACAAGTTCAGAGCCTTCAGGAAGCTGAGGAGGCACAGGTTTTAATCACCCACCCAGAAACTTCACCTACTCAATATTCTGATCGAAAAAGTCCCGCAAGAAATCGATCATCTCTGAAATGGCATCCGTCCTTTGCCCACTGATTTCTACCAGTGAAGGTTGTCCACCACCTTTACCGTCAAGACAACGGCTCAACTCTGGCACTAACTCACGTAAATCAAGTTGGTGTTCCTGAGGCCGAGCAATAACAACATGGACTTGCTCGCCTTTTGAGAATAAGGCTGCCACCAAATTGGAGTTCCTCACTACTTGCAGGGCTAAGAAACGTAGTTCCACGGGGGCGCGATTCTCAAAGTGCTGGAGGATATATCTTTGTCCCCTCGCCTTTGCCTCGGTGATGAGTTCTTTCGCCTGGTAGTTTATCAGTGTCTCGGTCAGTTTTTTGAGCTTTTTAGATTGCTTTTTGAGGGAGGATTTCAACAGAGCAATTTCTGTCTCAAATTTTTCTTCTGGTACCGAGAGAATGCGAGAAATAGCCTGGATAGATTTCATTTTGCGAGCATAATCAGCCAAAGCACGTCCACCGGCATAGAATTGAAAGCGCAAGTTGCCACGTACCTTCTCCTGTCCTCTAATCTTAATTAGTCCTACCTCGCCGGTACGACGTACATGGGTGCCACCACAAGGATCCAAATCAAAGTCTTCAATCTCAACTATTCGAGCTGTACCGCTTTTGGGAGGCGGTTTGCGCAAAGGGAGACCGGAGTATTGTTCTGGTTCAGCAAAAAATATTCGCACGGGGCGATTATCAAAAACCACCTGATTCGCTAAAAGCTCCACCTCAGCAAGTTGGGCATCAGAAATCTGCGAAGTTTCCACGTCAATAGTAGCCACAGTTTCACCCAGGTGGGAGGAGAGAGTCTCAGCTTTCAGCACCCTCTGAAAGCTCTGGGCCAAAATATGAAAGGCGGTATGTTGCTGCATAAAATCAAATCGCCGTGCCCAATCGATTGCACCTTCCACTTCATCAGTTGCAATCGGCTCAGTGAGGATATGGAATATTTCTTCCTCCTGCTCTATCACATCCACTACTGAAATTCCATTGATGCAACCAGTGTCGTGCATTTGTCCCCCGGAGGTAGGATAAAAAAGGGTTCTATCCAGTATTAAAGCCGGTTTCCCTTCCCAGGTCAACCGACGTACTACTTGAGCACGAAACTGGGTGCGGTAGGAATCATCATAGTACAGTCGCTGGGTTGGCACCAGAAATTTTCCTTTCAGTTACAAACCGTTAAAGCAGTTGAATGATAGTGTTAGTTTTTCGTATCCTGGCGATGAATCACGGGGGGTAATGGGAGTATTATTGGTGTACTCCCCATGCACAATCTTATTAACATCTCGCTTCAGCAAGGTGAAGTTCTAACTGCACAAGTTTGCCAGTTCTGCATACTTTTGGCGAAACGTTCCATACAGGGAATGATAAAAGCGGTAAAACTGCTCATAAATTTTGACATTTTTGGGGTTGGGTTTTGTTTTCTCGACGATGCGGATGGTAGCTTTGCAGGCTTCCTCGACGCTGGCATAGGTACCGGTACCTACTGCAGCAAGCAACGCTACCCCAAACGCCGGGCCTTCATCCATATTGATAGTAACCACCTCAGTGCCAAAAATATCTGCCTGTAGTTGTCGCCAGAAGCGACTCTTTCCACCACCGCCTGAAGCACGAATTTGCTGAATAGGGACATTCAAACTGCGAATCAGCTCCAGCGAGTCCCGCATACCAAAGGTGATCCCTTCCAACACAGCTCGGATGAGGTGAGCTTTTTGATGACGCAGGCTCAATCCGAAGAAAACTCCCCGAGCGTTGGGATCAGGGTAGGGGGTACGCTCGCCAGCCAGATAGGGTAGAAATATCAAACCCTCGGCTCCGGGGGGAGCTTTTTCAGCCTTGGCAGTCAAAAGCTCATAGGGGTCTACTCTTTTAGCTCTGGCCTCAGCTACTTCCTCAGCGCCCAGCGTATCGCGAAACCAGCGAAACGAACCGCCCGCTGAAAGCATAACACCCATCATATGCCATTTACCTGGAACAGCATGGCAAAAGGTATGGAGGCGACCTTCGGGTTCCTGCTCCGGGTGCTCACTAAAAACAAACACTACGCCGGATGTTCCCAGAACCGATGAGAGAATTCCGGGCTCTACGATGCCATTTCCCACCCCTCCGGCAGCCTGATCACCGCCACCTCCTACCACCGGAGTTCCTACTGGTAATCCCGTTGCCTCTGCTACCGTAGCAGACAATTGGCCGGAGATTTCAGGGGATTCATAAGCTGGCGGCATCCATTCGGCGGGGATTTCCAAAATTTGTAACATTTGCTGCGACCAGCTACGATGGCGCACATCGAAAAGCAAAGTACCGGAAGCATCCGAAACCTCAGTGGCGAATTCCCCGGTGAGACGGAAGCGGATGTAGTCTTTGGGCAGTAAAACCTTTCGCACCTTGTCAAAATGGGCAGGCTCGTGATTGCGCAACCAGACAATTTTCGGTGCAGTGAAACCAGTCAGAGCGGGGTTACTGGTCAACTCAAACAAGCGTTCTTTACCCACCTTTTGGGTGATCTCCTCGCATTCTGCAGCAGTACGCTGATCATTCCACAGAATGGCCGGCCGGATAACCTGACAATCTTTATCCAAAAACACCGAGCCATGCATTTGGCCTGAAAGTCCAATCCCTTTAACTTCGGCCGGTTTGATACCGGAATCTGTCAGCACTGTACGAATAGTCGCTACCGTTGCTTGCCACCAGTCCTCCGGCTGCTGTTCCGACCAATTCGGCTTGGGAGTGTAGAGGGGATATTCCACAGTAGCTTTTGCCTTCAGACGCCCCTCTGCATCGATCAACACCGTCTTTGTCCCGGTGGTTCCAACATCGATACCAATAAAATAAGCCATATTTTCTCCTCCGCAAAGTTAGACTTTCAAATTGACCCTCTGAATTCTTTACAGGCAAAGCAAGTTTTTTCCCAACGGATTAAAGACCCAACTGATAAAATCCGCGATGAAATCGGGCTCTGGAGAGCCCTCCCACTTCACTCCAGCAAGGGAATAAACCTGTCCGGTCAGGATTTCTCGCGCTACGTTTGCGAAATCCAATAAATGGACTAAAAAACTTGTTAGCCCCTTTAGTTTATTTACCATTTTCTATCTGGGGTAAAGTCGATCATTTGCGATGAGATCGGGGGGTAGGAGACGTCTCCAGACGGCGATGAGATCGAACTCTCCAGAGCCCTCCCACTTCAGATTGCTAAGCACTTACCATTTTTTATCTCGTGTAGAAGTCGATCATTCGCTCGATAGCGGCACGGCATACCGGATCGAAGCCCACCAGGCTCAAGGAAAACATCCGGCAGTCAAGATAGGGACGGTATAAACCTTCTGAACAGTAGCCGGCTCCTTCAAATGCACCTACTTTACCCCAATATTTTTGCTTGTGCAATAATTCTTTTTGTTGGTCGAAAATGGCCTGACGTTTTTCATAGTAATCAGGAGCATTACGATCAAGCTTGGCGCGTACTGCTTCCAGGCTATCAAATATGGCCTTATCCCAGGGGGTAGGCAATGGTGTTCCAGGCTCAAGGAAATCCTTCCATTTCAAATTTTCCTTGTCCAATAGAGCAGTAATGTTAGGTTCCCAAGGTTCCACACCACGGGGATAGAATTCGGTGTAGGCTACCGCTGAAGTGTAGTACTCATCGGCCAAACCACCAAAAGAGTGGCCAAATTCATGGACAAACACATAGTCGGCCTGCCACTCCATGCCTGGTTTATCTGTTCCAGTAAAACAGGTAGAATAGAGGTTGAAAATCCCACCGCCGCCGTACTGATTCGAATTAATAAGAATATAGAGAAAATCATAGGGCGCGCCAGAAGCAATATCACGCAACGTTCGATTGTCAAGTGTTAAAATGTAGCGCTGAGAATCCAAAGAATTGTAAGAAGCTCCCAGAGCTGTGTGTTTCCAGACATTTTTACGAGGTTTGTCGATGCCAGACTCCGGTGAAATTACTTCCATCGCCCAAACGTTAAAATCCTTCTTGCGCTCTTTGAATGGGCTAGTATCGAACATCACCTCCACGTAGTGCTGCACATCACGACGGAATTTTTCCATTTCGGCAGCGGTATAACCGTCGCCCAAAATGAGCAAATCCACCTTTTTCTCACAAGGACCATGGTTAAATACCTGGTAGACTTTGTAACCATGGTCATGCTTCTCTCGGTTAACAAATCGGGAATTGGGATCGATCACCGTAGAGAATTTATTCTGAAAATGCATCTGATTGTCTCGCACCGCTATCACCACCTGCACAGAACGTTTGGGAAACGGAAAGAGCACCGATTCATGGAAGGTACGGTACACTCCTTGCGCTGCCTCGGTGGTAGTTTGCCATTCGCCAAAAATGCTGCAGAACCCACGGGAGTAAATCAACTGATTGGTCTGAACATCGAACACCTTGACAAGATATTTACCCAAATTCAAGGTATCAATCAGATTGACCTTACTTCCAGCCCAAATAGGCTCTTCATATACCTGATCCAGACTGAATATCTCGCTGGTTTTGGTGCCGGTATGAAAATAATCTACTCGCATGGTCTTAGACACAAAAAAACGGTCAAAGGTATCCGAGCTTTGTACCGCGACCGTCATCGTTACCAACAACAAAGCTACCCATATTACATTTCGACGTTTCATGATTACCTCCATAAGTTGATAAATTCCAAGCACTAAATCACAAACAACAAGGATTTGGGATTTTGATATTGTAATTTAGGATTTGTTTGCCTGGCCAGGGTGATTTGGAATTTTCAACAACATGAACAGGTGTTTTTCCATTTATTTCTCTATCTACTCTGAAACCAACGCCATATCCAGCTTTTGGCCTCGTAATTGAAAAAGCCGCACAACGACCTCGCCGATTTTGCTATTGGGGGTTGAGGCACCGGCGGAGAGACCAACCACTACATTCCCCTCAGGCAACCAATTGGCAGTTATTACTTCTCGTTTCTCTCCAACCGGTTGATGACGAATTTTTTGGCTACTCAGCAAAGCACTGGCCTCTTCGATATGATAAGTAGGCACGTACTGGGCAGCAATTTCCACCAGATGACTGGTGTTGCTACTGTTGTAACCACCGATAATCAACATTAAATCGACCTGTTCCTTTTGCACTAATTCCTTGACCGCATCCTGACGATCCTGGGTAGCGCTGCAAATTGTACCAAAATTACGAAAGTGTTCATCCAAATGCTCCTCTCCGTAACGGCGAATCATGGCATCACGGAGCATTTGGGCAATTTCTAAAGATTCGCTTTTGAGCATAGTAGTTTGGTTGGCCAAACCAATACGTTGTAGATGGCTATCAGGGTCAAATCCCGGTGATGCAACATTCTTGAACCGCTTCATGAACTTAGCTCGATCTCCGTCTCTAACAATGTAATCATAAACTACCTTCGCCTCCGCTTTGTTCAGTATTACAAGATAGTGACCATGAGGATATTTCAACACCTGGGAGCTGGTAGCCCTGGTTTCTTCGTGGAAATACTTTCCATGAATGATAGCAGTGAACCCATCGCAGGCATATTGTTCTACTCGTTTCCAGACATTCAATACTGAGCCACAGGTAGTATCAACTAAAATACAGCCACGTTCTTGGAGTTTGGCTAATGTTTGAGCCTCTATGCCAAAAGCAGGAATTATCACCACATCTTCGGGATGAAGTTTTGTGTACTCAATCCGGGATTGGTGCAGACCGGGAAGAATTTTGACCCCCATATCTTTTAACTGCTGATTGACGAAGGGATTGTGAATAATCTCACCGATTAAGAAGATGCGACGATGCGGAAAGCGAGTTCTGGTTTCGTAGGCCAACTTTACTGCTCGTTCAACACCGTAACAGAAGCCGAATTTTCTTGCCAGACGTACACTCAAACTACCCAGTTGGAGCTGATAGCCATGTTTCTGTAAATAAGCTACCACCTCACTGTAGTAGTCATTTTGCATTTGTTGAGAAATCTGATGCCCGTAGACAGATTTCGTTGTTTTAACTAATGAGTTCATTAACTTAAATTTTCTTCGTTATGCTGGAGTGCCAAAAACAATATGATCAATATCCTGAAGCGTGCTTTCCTCCAGGTGCCAATCACTCGCGGCAGCAGTTTCTTCGATCTGTGCCGGGCGTTTAGCACCACAGATAGCAGAAGTAACCGCAGGATGAGCCAAAACCCAGGCTACTGCTAATTGGGCTACTGTATGGTTCTTTTCGGCAGCGTAATCCTTCAGCGCTTTTACTATTGCAATATTACGTTTAAAGGTCTGACCTTGAAACAAAAAATTATTAGCACGAAAATCATTTGGAGGAAATTTCGTCGGTTGGGAATATTTACCTGTTAAAAGTCCCATTGCAAGCGGACTGTAGACCACCACCCCTACACTGTGCTGCTGGCAAAAGGGCAGTAATTGTACTTCAGTGTGGCGTACAAATAAGCTTAATGGTGGTTGAATGGACACCACTGGCCCATGAGCAAGATACTCCTCGAGTTGGGGAACCGAGAGATTGGAAGTACCAATGTAGCGAATTTTGCCTTGCTTCACAAGCTCTACCAGTGTTGCCATTATCTCGGCGATGGGTTGGTTAGGATCATGTCGATGAATTTGATAGAGGTCGATATAGTCGGTTTGTAGGCGGCGCAGGCTATCATCCACAGCTTTCAAAATATATTCGCGACTCAAATCCACCCGGACTTCTTCTGGACGGTTTGGATTCCAACGGTTGCCCACCTTGGTGGCCACGATCACATCCTTGCGACGAGCACCTAACGCCTTGCCCAATACCTCTTCGGAGTGCCCACGGCCATAAATATCAGCCGTATCGAAAAAATTAATGCCCAATTCCAATGCCCGGTGTACAGCTCGAATGGAATCATTGTCATCAACATCTGCACCCCAGCCATACTTCCCCATGGCCCAACAGCCAAATCCAACGGTGGAAATTTTCAAATCCGATTGACCTAATTGTCGATATTCCATTTCCTTTGCTCCTCCTATGTAACACTGCACAGCAATTTGTAAAAATTCACAGATATTAAAATAGACTCAGAAAAACTACTACCAGAATAACTTTAGAAAATATATGAAATCGAGCTGATGATTGCAACTCCATTTTTGCCCCATAGTATTACCACGTACCATTGATTTCTGATAAATAAAATATAAAAAATGAAATATCAAAATCACATATCAAAATTCAAATATCAAATTACTCTAGCCCTTTAAGTGTTTAAGACTTCAAATTAAAATACACGACGCGAAAAAATTTCCAATTTTCTCTAACTCTTTCAAAACCCAATTGCCCCCCTGGCTCCCGGGCAGGCGGACAGGCATCGAACTTAGCACTTTTACTATCTCCAGGCAGTACAAACCACAATTTATACTTATCCCAATTCCTTTTTGAATTTTGAATTCCCATTTTAATTTTTGATTTTTGATTTCTTAATCTCACATATGGGATTCTGCTATCCACAGGATCTAAGACTCTTGAACTTGCGGTTTCACCGCGCTCTCGGGAAAACAGCACGGTCTAAAATTTTGGACAGGGGGCACGAAGCTATCGGCGGATCCGGATAGACTTTTTGCCAAACCTCTGGACTTTCCATGCACAGATACACGGTCACTTGAGGTGCCAGGGCGTGTATCCAGGAAATCATCTGGCGAAACATCTCTTCGCGAATTGGACGAAAGTAGCGCAATTTACCATCCTTCCCGGGGATAAGTTCCCCCAGCACGATGCAGCTCTCCGGATGACGACGTCGAATGATCTCATCTACATGAGCAGGATAACGCAACGCTCCCAGACTGATCCAGCCGATGCCGTCCGGATTCACCATGTCGAAAATCTGCTCCACGACGTCATGGTAATCCGACTCCCAACCATCGTAGCAAATCAAGGGATCGAAATGGAAACCCAGGAGGTAGCCAGCTTCCTGACATTTCCGCGCTGCAGCCAAACGTTCCTCCAAAGCTGGAGCCTTTTTCTCCTCGGTCTCAATCAAGCGATTGGGATTTAGCGACCAGGAAACCATGGTCCGCCCCCTGTGGGGCAAATCTAACAGATTGTCAATATTGGTAGTCTTTGTTTTTAATTCAAGAATGGCGTTAGTTTGATGGGCGAAAAATGGCACCAATTGACGGCTGTATTGTGTGATGTGATCCAGTGTCAAACTATCGGTTAACTCTCCGGTACCTATGCGAAAAACTTGCCGCGGATGGGTGGCCAAAAAAGTTTCTACTTCATTAAAGAGATCCTCCAGATTCACGTAAACCCGCATGAAAGGGTTGTTCAAGTATCCTTGTAAAATGCAATAGCTACAGTCAATGTCGCAATGAGTAGCAATATTAAGAAAATTGTAACCACAGCAAAGATAGTTGGAGGTACCTGGACAAGGTTTTAAGAATCGGCCTTCCTGACGCCCTAGATACAAAATTTTCATCCCTGCGGTTAGAGGATCGGCCTTTTGCAAATAGGATTGCACCACGACATCAGGGTCATTAAGAACTTCTACCGGTACACCGGGCAATCTTTGCAAGATGGCCTGCGTAATCGGATGATTTTCCACCCCCGGTTCAATCAAAATCTTTTCAGGATGATAGAGGATATATGGCATTGACTCCAAAATTGCTATGAGTTTATTTTTGTGACAATTGAAATTTTTGTATGATTATATCAAGTCCTGAAGTTCAGCGAGTGCTGGATTTTCAATCGCAGCTTGCAGGCGTTGAACATTACTCTTGAACTCCTCGATATTACGAAAAGTAAACTCCACCCGAAAGCTATCACCTTCAAAGAAAGGTGGTGGAAAAAGTCGAATGTTGGGGGATAAATGTAGCTCACGACAAAGTTCGGCAAAACGCTGCTCCGTCTGAGTCAATCGTGGATAGCGCCACTGGCGTAGCACTGACAGCACTCGATTGGCTTGCAATGGAATCGGCATTTGCGAATCTGTTACTATCTTCTGTATCTCTGGCTGCTGAAAAATCTCCCCTATCGACTTGTTAGTAAGACGAATCAGATCGACTAACCAGCCTATCAATTCTCTTTGTCGATTCTTACCCCATTTCAATCTGCGAATCCAATTCGTTAACTCCAGACGATCTTCAGCAGTCAACGTAGCCAGCTTTTCCAAAACATCAATGGAAAGAATATCCTGGGCAATAGCGTGTTTAACCTCCTCTGCGTAGCTTGCCAATGGATAAATAAGTTCCCATACCCTCTCATTCTGCCCCAGTTCCAAAACAGGAAAATAGTCTTTAATAATTTGAGCCTTTTCGATGTGGAATCGCTGATGCAAGCGCTGCAGTACCAAAGATTTTTCGATCAGGTTAAAAGAACGAATTGCCAAATTATCGAACAACTGAAGTCGGAAAAGAAAAAATAAATCGATGTCAGAGGTAAAAATCTCAACTGGCAAATAGTCGATTCTCAGCTTTTGAGCCACAGCATAGCGCTGCCAACCAGAAACGATACGGAAAAACGGCTTCCCACTTATTTGCTGTACTCGAAGTGGAGTAAGAATACCTAACTGTTGGATTGACAGTATTAACCGTTCTTCCACTGGGCGAAAGCTAATACGACAGGTTTTGTCGTTCTGATCAATTTCTTTTAATTCAATTAAGGCTGGTTTACACGATGAATGTCGTTTCATAATTGATATTCTTCTAATATTTTTTGATACTTGTTTGCTTCTTCCAGTTTACCTCTTTTCAGACAGCCGGTGATAAGAATACGGCATTTTTCATGCAGGGTCTGAATAGTAGCCCGACGATCCTCCGGCGTCAGACCATTTTCTTGTAAAATTTTCAACAGTGCCTGTACACGAAACCGATCGAGACCCCAAATCTGCCGTGAGAGCTGATCTGCATGTCCACCACGTTTAATAATCAAGGGTTCAGAAATAAAATGGAACGGATAATACCGACCGATACGCAGCCAAAGGTCATAATCCTCACATGCAGGTAAAGACTCGTCAAATAAGCCTACTTTGTCAAAAACTGCTCGTTCAATTAATACCGACGATGGGCTGACAATGCACAAAGGTAACATTCGCTGAAAAATCCAGCCGGAATACTTCTGGTGTTTCTTTTTGGGATTAACCCGCCGACCATGCCGAATCCAAATTTCGTCGGTGTAGCAAATCTTGCAATCGGGGTAAGAGTCGATAAAGGCCATTTGTTTTTCCAGCTTGCGAGGTAACCACAGATCATCTGAATCCAGAAAGCTCAAGTATCTCCCCTTTGCCTGACAAATTCCCAAATTGCGAGCGCTACTTGGACCTCGATTTGGTTGGTAAAAATAGCGAATCTTACCAGCAAATGGTTCTAAAACCTCTTTTGTGTTATCGTTAGACCCATCATCAACAACGATAAGTTCAAAATTAGTGTAAGTCTGTTCCAATACCGATTTTACTGCCTCAGCCAAAAAGACAGCGCGATTAAAAGTAGGAATAATAACTGAAACTTCAGTGTTAAATTTGTTCATTGCAAAGAGACAGGGTCATAATAATTCCAATATTCCAGAAAAGACCATGGGTTAGTGTTATTCATTTACTGCTGAGAGTGACCGAAATACTGTTTAAAAATTGGAAATTTTTTCGACTAAATGCAAGTACTTTTTGGGGGATGATTGAGTTGTCGGGTTGGCAACTTGCACGAGGAAACCAAAATAGTCCCTTACAGACGGAAATAGAGCAGAAGTTCGTAACCTACCAAAGCGGCATAAAAAATTAAGACTAAAATTATGAACACCTTGACATTAATTTTGCCACGAAAAACATAGAAATTCTTGTGAACGAGGAGAAAAATCACACACGGCACCATAATAATGTATTTAATGACCAAGAAACACAGCGGATCTTTTTCCACCAGATATTTCATGAAGGGATTTATCTCACGGGCTCCGTGTTCCGTCAAGTGGAGGGTAAAATAAGCATCGAGGACATTCAAAATTAAGATAAAAAGTACAGTGAAAAGCAACGCTGGTCGGTAACGATCAACGTACAGATTACGTTCTTCGCCTGCACGTCGGGCCGATTCACGCCTCCCCCAAAAGGTGTAGCGACTTAGTGGTTTAGTTGGTTTGGCACGTCGATCGGAGCGGCAACGACGATCGTTAACGGGTCCGGATTCCATGTCTTGATTTTGCCCTCTCATTAACTTCCAGATTATTAATGATTGGACTCTCCCTCGGGATGAGGAAAAAGCATAGCTTCAGCAAATTCAGTCTGAAAATCGGTACGCGTAGAGAGTTCAATATGACGAGCATTGCGGACAATCTCTTCAACTTTTTGACGTGCAGTCCCAGAAATCAAAGCCATCTGGGCTCCAGCAAGTGCAGCATTGCCAATAAAACGAATTTTCTCTTTTGCTACATCTGGAAGCAACCCAATCCGACAGGCATTTTCTCGATCCAGATAATTGCCAAAAGCACCAGCAAGAAGGATCTCATCCAGATCCTCCAGTGAAACCCCTGCTTCTTGCAACAACAAACGTATTCCCGTGGCAATAGCACCTTTTGCCAGTTGTAACTCTCGCACATCTCGCTGAGTAAGCTCAACAGATCTGTTTGAACCGTTTTCAGAGCCTTCAACTAAAACAAATTCATTTCCATGATCTGTGGATTTAAGCCGCTTTTTCAGAGCTGTCGAGAGGTTAGAATCGATTTCGTTGGCAGAGAGAATACGCCCAGTGGCATCAATTATGCCCACACCTAACAATTCTGCCACAACATCAATCAGTCCTGAACCACAAATGCCAACCGGATCAGCGTTGTCAATAACTTGTAGATGCAATTCACCATCAACTATTTGCACACGTTCAATAGCTCCGGTAGTACCTCGCATGCCATAGGTAATGCGAGCACCCTCAAAAGCTGGCCCCGCTGCGGTAGAAGCCACTAACAGCTTTCCGTTGGCATAAAGCATGATTTCGCCATTGGTTCCAATATCTACTGCCATCCGATTACCATCCTGTTCCAGAATTCCAGATGCTAACAATACACCCACTGTATCGCCACCTACAAATCCCGCAATAAGCGGAAATGTGTAAACCTTACCCCGAGGATGGATGTGAAGTCCTAATTCCGAAGCTTCCACTATCAGCGAACGTTGGACAGTGGGAGTGTAAGGTAAAACCCCCAGATATTTAGGTGGTAATTTTAAAAACAGATGATGCATGACAGTATTACCTACCATAGTTACTGCATAAATACGTTGAGCTATCACCCCACTTTTTTGACTCAACTCATCAATCAGATCATTAAGAGCCGTTATCAGGTGAGAATGCAACTTTTCCAATCCGTCATGATGCTGAGTTGCGTAGCTAACTCGAGAGATGACATCATCACCAAAACTCATCTGGGGATTCAACCGAGATGCTACTGCTAAAGGTTCTCCATTGTTCAGATTAATCAAAACCCCAACAATAGTCGTAGTACCAATATCAAGAGCAATACCAAAATTTTGGTTTGAAGTATTCCCAGTTTCAAAGTCAAGCAATTCATCTGCGTACAACACCACAGTGCCAGAATAGTGCGTTTGATGGAGCTTCTCCGAAAGTTGACGAAGATGCTCGAGGGAGACTTTAATCTGGGAAGGTTTTAACCCAACCGCTTCCACCAATAATTCAAAATCGCCGCGTTGATCAGAGAGAGTAGGGGAAGGAGCCTCTAAATAGAATTTTTTCACTACTGGTTCAATTTGAACCGGTTGGCCTTGAGCGTCGATTAGAATTTTCTGTGAAAACAGACGTGTTTGAAAAGGAATATAGACAACTAAATTATCGTGGACCTGCGTCTGACATGCCAGACGATACCCGTGGGCAAGTTCTTGTTCAGAAAAAAAACCTCGCTCACTGGCAGAAATCTCAGCATGTCCCTGCTTGATTTCCACTCGACACTTGCCACATTTACCTTGCCCCCCGCAAGGCGCCAGAAGCTCAATCCCCGCTTCCTGGGCTGCCATCGCTATGGTCTGGCCAGCTTCTACCCAAACTTGCCGGCCTTCTGGTTGAAAAACTACCCGATAGCGTTGATTTGTCTCAGACTTCTCATTCAAAGAAGCTTTTCTTTCATCATTCATTTTCTTTACGCAAACAATTAATAAAAAAGACCAAAAGGTCAATCGAAAAACACCAGGCAAATTTTTATAAGCCTTTAACCTTTTGGCCATGTAATTTATCAAAAGTAACTACTAATTCAAACCGAGCAACTCGTTAACCTTATTTACTGCAGAAGCTGCATCCGGGGCATAACCATCAGCTCCAATCTCATCTGCATAACTCTGGGTCACAGGTGCTCCACCAATAATGGTTTTTACAGAGTCTCTGTAACCGGATTTTTCCAGGGCGTCTATTACGTCCTTCATCGACACCATAGTAGTAGTCAACAAAGCCGACATTGCCACCACTTCTGGCTTATTTTCTTCCACGGCCTTAACAAATTTCTCCGGTCCTGCGTCGATACCAAGATCAACTACCTGAAACCCTGCACCTTCCAGCATCATAGCCACCAGATTCTTGCCAATATCATGCAAGTCACCTTTCACCGTAGCGATCACAACTTTGCCCTTCGGTTCGACACCGCTTTTTACCAATAACGGACGAATAATCTCCATTGCTCCTTTCATGGCGCGGGCGGCAATCAGTACTTCTGGCACGTAGAACTCATTTTTGCGAAACTTCTCGCCAACTACACTCATACCAGCAATTAAACCCTTATTCAGAATTTCTTCTGGCGACATTCCCTCATCAACAGCCTGCTGGGTCAACTCCTTTACCATCTGAGCATTGCCGGCAATTAAACTCTCCGCCAATTTGCTTAAATCAGCCATGGGACCTCCTTGAGTTAGACATTCACCAACTAGATCATTACGGTAAGGTTATTCCGTACCATTTTTGGTTCTTCGAGATACAGTTACTTTGACCTGATGTTATCGTCTGTTTGTAACTAAAATCACAACCTTTTTAACACTGCCGCCATAGCACTGATATGCTCCGGTGTTGTACCACAACACCCGCTGATCAGGTTAGCACCCGCCTCTACTAACAGCTCAACTCGCTGAGCAAAATACTGAGGTGTTTGTGAATACACCACTTTGCCCTCTTCCAGTTGTGGTAAGCCAGCATTGGGAGCTGCCATTAAAAAACCATCAGCATATTGACGCATCTGCCGAATAATTTCAATAATCTCATCAATCCCATTACCACAATTGGTACCTATCACATCTGCCCCTGCTGCCAACAACTCCTGTACAGCAGTAGGGATATCTACTCCCATCACAGTACGATAACCCTGTTTTCCTTTCTCAAAGGTCATGGAGGCAATAACCGGAAGGTTAGTGTTCTCCTTAGCCGCTCGCACCGCTATTTTCGCTTCTTCCAGATCGCTCATCGTCTCTATTTGAATAATGTCAGCCCCGCCTTCTTCCAAAGCAGTCGCCTGTTCCCTAAACGCTTCATACGCCGCTTCTGGCTCCATCTCTCCAAAGGGTACCAACATCTTTCCGGTAGGACCAATTGAAGCTGCTACATAGACTTGTTCCCCGGCCGCTTCACGAGCTAACTGGGTACCAATAATATTAATTTTTTTTGCCTCTGCTGCCAGTCCACAGTTTTCTAATTTCAGCGAAGTTCCCCCAAAGGTATTAGTAAGCACACACTCTGCACCGGCAGCAACATAGGACTCACTTACCCACCTAACTTTGTCTGGATGGGACAAATTCCAAGCTTCCGGACATTCACCAACTGCTAAACCCTGCTGTTGCAACATAGTGCCCATAGCACCATCGCCTAAAAGCACTTTTTCTGCCAAACGTTGTAGAATCGGTCTTCGCATAGATCCCCTTGAGTTGTGTTTCTTTCCTGGACTATCGTTTAACAAGTGATGATTAAAATAACAAAATTATGTCCAATTGTCAAGTAAAAAATAGCCCTTTTCGCAGCTGTGTGTAAAAGATTTACAAAAAATCTTTTGCATTTCTAAAAATAATTTATTATCATTGAAACAAAAGAGTCCAATGCAGCGTTTAGATTTGCGGATTCAAATTAGTCGGTGTTATTTGCAAGATGAAAATTTCAAGGTGATGACAAAACGATGGCAAAGATTAAGACACAAGAGAAAAATCGAGCAGAGAAATCATTAGAAAAATATTTACAAGAAATTGGCGAATATTCTCCGCTTCCCCCGGAAGAGGAAATTAAATTGGCCAAGCTCATAAAACAAGGAGACAAAGAGGCCTTGGACAAATTGGTGAAGGCCAATTTACGCTTCGTGGTCAGCGTGGCAAAAGATTATCAAAACCAGGGCCTGCCAATGGAGGATTTGATCAACGAGGGGAACCTGGGATTAATCAAGGCTGCAGAACGTTTCGATGAGACACGCGGGTTCAAATTCATTTCTTACGCAGTATGGTGGATTCGTCAGTCCATCCTGCAGGCGCTGGCAGAACAATCCCGTATTGTACGCTTACCGCTTAATCGGGTAGGGGCAATCAACAAAATCGGTAAAGCACTTAACGACTTGGGACAAGAGTACGAACGTGAACCAAGTTTGGGGGAGCTGGCTGAACGTATGGAGATGAGTACCTACGAGCTGGCTGAAACCTTGAAAACATCGGCGCGTCATCTTTCGCTCGATGCTCCATTTCAACAGGGAGATGGCAACAGCCTTTTAGATGTATTACAAAACACGCACATACCTACTCCAGATAATCATTTGATGAATGAATCACTACGAGTAGAGATCGAAAAGGTCCTCTCTACTCTAACGCCACGCGAAGCTAAAATTATCAAACTCTACTTCGGCATTGATCGCGATCGACCATTAACATTAGAAGAAATTGGGGAAATATTTAATTTGACTCGCGAGCGAGTACGACAAATTAAAGAAAAGGCACTGCGCAAATTGCGACACAAATCTCGTCGCAAACCACTGCAGAAATACTTGGGGTAGTTAATTACCAACAGAGTAATTCATGATGGATCAGTAGTATGAATATCAAAGTTTGCCAAAAACTTACTCTTTTTTACTATAATCTAAAGAATAGTTTTTATTCTCCGCAATCAACACTTTCGTTGCCTTTTAGTTCAAAGCCAATAAACAATATTCTTGTTTGTTTGCCTGAATCGCTTGAAGATTTTCGAGCTGCGAAAACACAACTTCCAACCTTAACGGAAGTTTTTCAATCTAGTACTATTTCCTTGTTGCTCAAAACTGATTATCTCAAACTTACCAATGGTGCCCGAAATTATCGTTTAGTAGCCTACTCCTCTGATGAATTTGATATTCGGGGATTGCCCAAAAAATCCCTATGGCAAAAATTGGCGCCTCAATTATTCGAAATCACAATCGATTTTAACGCTGAATTTAAATTGCCTATTGCGGCACTCTGTCGCAAGATCAATTCTCCTTTTCGCCTGACCTTTGCCAAACCCAACGACATTGTTTTTTTTAACATCATCTTGCAAATTTCCGGCAACAAGGATTACACCACCAAGCTAAAATCTCTACTTCACTACTTACAAGCCATAGTAGGTAGAGAAAAGTCTTTAAATAATCAGGCATTCAATTCAGTGAATAGTCGTATTAGTTCTTGAAAATACAATACTTATTTACCGTTTTAGTGGTTTTAATTTTCACAACAGTAATGTTTATATGACGCTTAGAGAACAACTACAGGAACTCCAAAAGAAATATCGAGAGATCGAAGAGAGCAATCGTTCTTTGAATGCAAGGCTATCGGAGCTTTACATTCTCTACCATCTTAATCGG
>Ga0164310_10000266_pt1 | contig 26910 bp, 6 predicted proteins | sample GuaBasSedimGuay1_FD_121795 | JGI IMG/M metagenome (GOLD analysis project Ga0164310, IMG submission 121795) | Subseafloor sediment microbial communities from Guaymas Basin, Gulf of California, Mexico - Guay1, Core 4569-9, 0-3 cm | ecosystem: Environmental > Aquatic > Marine > Hydrothermal vents >... | reverse complement strand
CTCATCAACCTTCCCACCTTCCTGCATACCCAACTCTTTAAGTTGTCGCTCTTTTTCTGTTTGTGCTTTCTTAATCTTATCAGCGGTTTCTCTCAGCATGCCTGTGCCTAAAGGCGGTTCTTTAATTTCTCTATCTTCGCGCTTCTTATCGGAACCAAACATGTCAAGAAGTTTTTGCACCACGCCGCCTTCGGCAAATACTCTTTCTGGGTCTGTTTTAGCTATGTGCCTTTTATGTCTTGCGTCCATAAAGCTCTTTCTAAACCTACCGTAACCCTTCTCCCTAGACAGTGCTGTTAAATCTCCAACAACCTTTGAATGTTCTTTTTCTAATTTTGCGGCTATTTTTGCTACAGCAGAAGGACTCTTCTTAGGTACAAAAGGCTCTTCAAAAGCACTAGGAAATGTTTCGTATCTCTGCGTAGCATATTTATTTGTTACTAGTTCATCAACAGATCCTTTAGCTTTTTTGGCTTGCTCTCTAAGATTTAGTACTTTGCCCATGGAATCATCAAAAATCTGTTTAAAATTCAAAATACTTTCAGGAACGTCTGAGCCAGAAGCACTCTTCTTAGCTGCGTATTCTAATATACTCTGCATCTCACCGGTCCTAGCGTGGCCTAACACCTCATGTGCCACGGCAGATCTTGGTCTAGTCAATGTTTTTTGTGTAGACGCTGCCTTAGAGGCTATCTCTTCTGGCGTAGAAGTAGGTATCATTCTACCTAATTTGGTAGACATAAAAAGTCTAGATTTACCAGGTAAATTTTCTGCCTGATATAAACCTAGCTCTTTAGCACTTAGATCTTTGGTGAAGTCTGCTAAACCCATAGCCTTATCGAGATATGGGTTCTTAGTCATATAGGTGGCTATATCGTTTATCATGTCTCTAACATGACTTAATTCCTGTTGCGACTTTATATCAACTTTTACTTCTGGAAATCCTGAAACTTTTTTAGATATATCAGAAACCTGCTTATTTATTATAGCATTATAGGTTTTTGATCGTGCAAAAAATTCATCTGCAGTTGATGCTACCTTTTTTGGAAGCATGTCAGTAATATCACCCAAAGACTTTAAACCAAAAGACATGGTTTTCTTAGATGTAGCTGACGCGGCTCCGCCTCCTATAGCCAAATCCAAAACCTTCATGAGCTCGCCCTGGAGTGCTTGACCCTGTGCCTCGTAAGGCATGGCTTTATACAGCATTCTTTTTTCTTTAGAAAACAAATAAGGAAGAACAGGAACCATATCCCATATAGCAGATCCTATTTTTGACATCATGCCTTTCTTAGGTGCTGCTGATATGGTGCCATACTTGGCATTCCTCTCAAACTCTGCCAACATGGCATCGTCAATTGATCCGCCTGTCTGCATCCTAGGAAGTTCGCCGTACTTGTTTATATAATCCAATGCATCATATCCAAGCTTCTTGGCTGACGAGGTTTTTATAACATACTCACCGGCACTTGCCCATATCGGCAGCTTGTCCTCTTTGGGTCCGCCAGGACCGTGAAGTCTACCACCAGTTTTTGCCTCCTCAAAACCCAAATTGCCAGATTTTATAACATTCCAAATAGATCTCCATATAGACCCTGAAGGTGTTTTTTCTGTTGTTGGTGCTGGTTTTATTCCTGGAGCAGCTTGTTCTGTTTCTGTTGGTGTGTAACCAAAAAACTTTGCTATATCTCTAAGAACTTTTGTCTGCTCGTCTAAACTCCTAACTATAGGATCTCTAAGTGCTGATTTCAATGCAGCTACTTGTTGTTCGGTCATAGCTTTAGTCAGTGCGGTATATGTTTCTTGCTCTGCGCCTTCTACTTCTTTTTTGGTCTCGCCGATAACACCCATCCACTGCTTTGCGCCGGCTTGACTTACTAACTCAATCTGCTCTCTCAAACTTCTTGCTTCAACAGGGCTTGTGGCCTTAGACAACATGTCATTAAGCATATCTAACTTGTCGGTTTTTGAAACTTCGGTCATCATTTGACCTATAGCATTATCCCAAACACCAATAAGTCTGTTAGCAGACTCCTCATCTATTTGGCCGCGCTCCCTCATAAGAACTATTTGTTGTATGCGCTGTTCTGCCCAATTTCTTTGTGCATTTATCCTGGCATTTTCAAGTCCCTGGTTGTATGCTTCAATATCTCTCTTTTGTTTTGATGTGAGATCAGAAAGCTGTTGTAAAATTGTAGATGCCTGGTCGCCAGTAGCGGACATGTAACTTTGTAAGAGTTGTGCACGTTCTTTCTCGTATTTAGTTGCGCGGAGATGTGTTAATGGAACGCCGGCGCCGGCTGCTGCTCTTTCCTCGGCTGGAGAAACCGCCTGTCGTGCCAAAGGATGTGAACCTCCATATAACATAGCTGCCATCTCTCTACTTCTGCTTACGCCCGGCAACGTTTCTACCATTTCTTTAGCTCTTAGATCTGCTAGAGACTCTGCACCTGATTTTAGATAATCAACAAAAGAGGTAGCGGCCTTTAAAGCATCACCCATAGTACTAGCACTTCTTGCCATACTATTTGCAGCCTCTTCTGCGTCCTTCAATTCATTATTGAGTGACTCGTACTTTCTGGCTGCTCTTTCGGCAATGACGCGGCCTTCAGCTGTTGCGTTGCTGGTATCCTTCATTCTGTGATATTCTTCATCACGTAATTTTATAAGTTCTTTTATTCGTGTTCCTTGCGCTGCCATTATATCAAGCAGTGCTTTATATGAAACCATAGCACTACGTATATCTTGTCCGCCCGAAGCAAAGATCTGTTGTTGTGCCGACATTTCTCTAAATGCTGTAGGAAGTGCTGCGTCACCTGCAAAACCTCTCAGATCTTTATTTAACATACCCACAGTGTCAGAGAAGAACCTAGAGACATTAATCTCTGTGAGTTGTTCCATTGTGGTTCGGAGCTGCTCTCTAGTTCTCTGTAATGCTTGGGCCGAAGTTATCTGTTTTTCAGCAGCTGCCGATAATTTAGTAAGCTCCTCGGTTACTTTTGACAACTCCTCCTTGGCTTTTGCCTGGGCCTCTGTCCATTGTTTTACAGCTTCGGAGTCTAAACCCTCATCAATCTCTGCTTCTGTTATTCTCTGCTGGGTTTCTCTTATTCTTTCTATTAACTCCGCTTGTCTAGCTAGACTGTCCTCATAATCTTTAAATATTTCTATATCTGCTGTATCTGACGGTCTTCTTTCTGCCTTTTTAAGTGCCGTCTGATAGGCTACTTGGTATGCTGTAAGTTCTCTAAAAGTTTTAGGGCCAAGTTCAAGCTCTCTATCCGCAGCTATAGCCGGTCCGCCTGCAAGTACCCCGCGGCCGACCCTAAGACCACTTACAGTCTTGTCTATGGCTCGTGCTATCTGATATTCTCTTTCTCTACCACGCACAAATAACTCTATTTGAGCTCTTATTATTTCAGCACTAAGCCTTTCCTTGGCTTCGGCCATAGATTTGGCAAGTTCTACCACATCCGAAGTGAGGTCATCTATTGCATCGCCCAAAAGCTGGTACCTTTCTTCGTCTGCTGCCGAAAGGCCTCCTCCAAAAAATCCTCTACGTTCTGCCAACTTGCGTCTCTCTGCAATGGTCTCTTCTAACCTAGATCTCTTTATATCTTGTTCTTGTTGTGCGCGTGTCAACTCTCTAAATATATCATTTACTGGTTGGCCTCCAATTTCTCTTTTTTGATAGGCCAAATATTCTTCTGGTGTCATCTCCGGCACACTTCTAATTCCAAAATCTATAGGCTGTGGTCTATATCCACCCAGCTTGCCAGTGCCTTTGCCGGGTGACAAAGCTTCGCTAATTTTTCTATCTACCTCTTCGGCTATTTTTAATCTATCAATAGCCTTATTCATTTCCTCAATTTCCATTTCAAACTGCTTTGCTATCTCCAATCTGGCCAACTCATCAGCAGAGTCTTTCATTTCCTCTGTAATTCTTTTATGTTCCTCCACAAGTGTTTCTCTTATTTTCTCCATATCTTTGGTAATCTTCCCTCTTTCTTTCTCAGTGTCCATTGCCAAAGATTTGGTTTCTGTATCTAGCACGGCCCGTCCCGCTATCTCTTTAGAGTCCTCTACCGTGGTACGCATTTCATCTATTACTTTTTGTGCTTCTTCTGGATATTGTTTAATTATGTTTGCAAAGACTTCAGATTGGCGTTCAGCCAAATTATTTAATGTGGATAGACGTGTCTTGTCTTCGTTTCTTGCTGCTGTGTAACCAGAAACAGTTGCCAAGGTATATGCCAAAACTATTTGTCTTAATCTTTTTGTGCCCTCTGCACTAGTTATGGCGTGACCGGCCTCTCTCCTTATTTCTTCAGCCTGCTTCTTAAGATCTTCAGCACTTCCTGCAAGGGCCATATTGCCCGGAGAGGCTTTTACGCCCTCCTCGGTTGCAATCTTTAGTTTGTCCTTGAATTGTGCGGCGCCTTCTTTTATAGTGTTCCCATAGTCTTTCATGAATTCTTCGCCGGCTTTTCTTACTTTTCTAGCATCAAGATATCCTATCTCTTCGCCAGACACTGCTTTCTTAGCTGTTTCTTTTAGTGTTCGGCCAAATTCCTTAGCCGATTCTGGCATTTCTTTGCCCATTATAGATGACACAAGCTTTATTGCAGCATATGTGCCTATAGCCGCACCGCCCAACATTTTTATTTGGCCCTCTGTAAGGCCCAAACCGCGTGCCAGCGTCATGGTGCCGGCACTTAAACCAGCAACAGCTTGAACCATGCTATCAAACTCTAGCTTGGCTTTTTCTGTGCCTAGTGCTTTTTCTGTGGCTTCACGTTGTTTTGTAAGGTCTTTTATATCCTTACCTTCCTTTTGTGCTTGGCCTATCTGCATATCCAGCTGTTTAATTTGGTCTTCTAGCTTTGACACCGTTTTACTATGTGCCGACTTGTTGAAGTGTTGCCAGGCCACAGTAGCGGCTGCTAATTTTGTCATGTTCTTTGAACTTATTAGACCCGTGCCTACCGTTTGTTTTTGTAGATCTTCTAGCTTTTTAGTTTCTTTTAAGCTCTCAAAAGCGGGACGCGTTTGGTAGTCCATCATGCGCCAATTCCAGCGGCGCTCATTGGTCATAACCTTAGACATACGGTTCTGAAACTCTGAATAATCTATGCCGCCAAAAGACCTCTGTGCAAATTCCTCAGGCGTAAATCTCTTAGAGAATAAGGTAGTATTGTTTTCGACCATTTCCATGGCCTTCTTCATACCAACCTGCTGTACCAAATTCTTTACCATTATATCCAGGGCCTTATTAGAGGCCATGACGACCTCACTATTGCCCTTGTCAGAGGCGTTTTCCCTTATCCTAGCAATCCTTTCCATCGCGTTCACGGTGCGCTGGCTAGATCTTAAACCAGAGCCGATTATATCTGTCGCGCTGGATAACATCTCCTCTATTGCTGCCTCATCACCCATGTTTTCTAGTATTCTATCGAGCCGGTCTACTGTGTCTCCAGTATTTCTTTCTACCTTTCTAGTTTCTATAACCATTTCAGCAGCCCCGGTATCGCCAGTTTTAACAACAGTTTCCACATATTTTTTCAGCTCTTCCGGACTCATAGCGGCGCCGAAACCCTTAGCAACATCCTTTATACTCTCTATAGCAACGAGGGCCCTGTCTACGGCGTATATGTTTTCCTGAACGCCAGTTCTTCTTATTTCTGCCTCTCTAAGCATGGCAGCGCCGGCAGCTGCGCCAGGACTCCTCAACGCTCTTTGTCTTGCTGTAAGCTCACTGAATCTCTGCACACCCAAACTTAAATTATCTAAACCTTGAGCAACGCCGCTCATATAACCTGCCACATCCCGTTCCAACATAATTCTATCTTTTTCTATTGCGATGTTTTCTTTTACCGCTCTGGCGCTCTCTTCCATTGTCTTGGTAAGATCCACTAGAACAGCACGATATTGTAAAACTACTTGATTATTCTTAAGAACTTCTTGTAGTTTTGTTAGTTCTTCAAACATGCCGGTGTCTATAGTTACGTCTTCACCACCCTCCAAGCCCTTCAACTTAAGTTTGCTAAGCTGCTCTATCTTCATACGATAGTCTTCCATAGGCTTGAAGAAGAACTCTTCGATTGTTTCTTGCCACTGATTTTGTAAAGGCGAGGTACCGAACGTACCGCCGCCTGGGCCAGGAATAAACCCTTGTGCTCCTTGTAGTATAGTAGTAGTAGGTATATCGGAGAAGAATCTCTCACCCAAACCAAAGTCTTTCTTGAATTTTTTAGCGTCTAAACCGCGTAATCCAGCAGAAGCCCCAGCTATAAACTCATTAAAGAGGTCTATTCTATCAGAAATGTCCTCTTTCATAGCTCTGAGAGGAAATATATTTTCAACAGCGTTCTGCATCTCTTTGGTAAACGGCTTTTCTTCTATCTCTAATGTCTTGGTATTAAAGTAGGTTACGAACGCCTCGTATACGCCATCTGTAGTCTCTCTAAATGAAACAACGGCTTGATTGCCTGCTACATTATATTTAGCTATGGCATCTTCCCAGAAAGTTACAATATCTCCTGCTAATACCTTGCCTTCTCTAGGCTGAGCACCTGCTGTTTCTAATCTAGCTTGCGTTAATATAGAAGAAGCATCCAAAACAGTGGCTGTTTGTGGGAACACTCTCTTCATAATTTCAGCGCCCAACACATCCTGCCACTTCACGCCAGTCTTAACCTTCATTGTCCTGGTAAAATCCCTCCAGGTAGCGTCTGGTATCTCTATCTCTTTGTCTGGCACAAACTGGAATCTAGGCTCTACTTCCGTGATGAGTTCAAAGCCTTTTCTTAACTCCGGCGCTGCGAAAATTTTTGTTATTTCTTCAGCACTTAATCCTTCTGTCCTTATGTCAGAAAGGACTCTCCTAAAATCTTTATATGTAGTTTGAAATCCTGTTCTTACTCCTTTTAATGCCTCTTGGTATGTTTTTATATCCTTATCGAAAGCTGTGGAGATCGGATATTTATTTTTCAGCGCTATAAGGCTATTGAGGCGCATAGTTACCTCATCAAGAGCCTTGGCTGGACCTATCTTTATGTGTTTACCTATTATCTCTCCAAATACAGGTGCCTCTTTAAGAAGCTTTTTAAGCTCAGACTTCCATTTCTCTGGACCCTCTATTTGTGTAAGGTCTTGTATATATTTTTCCAGAACATTCACTTCTGTTCCGGCCATTTCTTTTATCTTCAGCTTTTCTAACTGCTTTAAATATTCTTTAAAATTACCCGCTGTTCTTAAAACAGCGTTTCCTAGATTGTCGTATCCTACAGCCAAATTTATATTAGTGTCTGCTAATTTATTTGCTGTATCATATGCTTGTTCCTGAATATTTGCCAAGGCAAGTATTGGACTTTCGTATGTACCTAACTCCTGTCTTCTTGCTTTAGTTGCTGGATCTGCCGCCCTTCTTGCGTCCTCAAGTTTTTTGTCCAGCATATCATATTCTTTTATAAGTCCACGAATTGTGTTTAGCTCGGTCTCGTTGGCACGTCTGATACCATATACAGACTTTTCATAGTCTTGGGCAGATTTGGTTATTCTTCCGTAGTAATTAAATACTGATTTCAGTACCGGTGTCAATGCTGCAAAACTTATAACCATAGGGGCCATGGCTTTTACAAGACCAGCATTTTGTCCTGCGAACTCTTTAGCAAATCTTTGGCCTGCTTTGCCGAGACCTTCACCAAACATATCAATGGCTTGTCCGGTTAACTCTATTGCTTGCCCTGCTACTGCCGTTGTAATGGCCGCAGCAACACCTGCGGTAGCTTTTCCTACTTTTAATGCGCCAGCTAGGCCGCCAGTCTTGAGTGCTTCCGTCACAGAACCAGCGGTAAGTCCAGCTTCTGCTGGTGCCTCTAAAATACCCTTTAAGCCGGTAACAGGACTCAAACTTTTTATGCCCTTACCAGCCATTTCTGTGGTTTCTCCGACTGCAGAGGTTGCAGATGCAGCACCACCGACTATATCAGATATCATCATGTTCCAGCTCTTTGCAACCTGCAACATCATATATGCTGTTTTGCCAAGACCTGATTCAAAATCTCTTATGTCCTTACCCTGTGTCAGTGTTTTTAGACCTTCAAAAGCAGAACCCTTTCCTATACCAAAAATCTCAAAGCCGGCGATTCCGACCTGCTTTTTAAATGCACCAAAGAACTCCGATAAAACCTGACTGCCCTTCCCTAAACTATCAGTCAGTTTACCTATTATTGCGTCGCCTTTTGCTATATATGTGACTAACAAAGCGAGGCCAGTTGCTGCCGCTTTTACGCTATTTGGAATAGCATTTAACGACTCAAACAAGAACCTCATTCCCTTTAAACTTAATTTCGCTATAGGCAGATACGCTTTTCCAAACGCCATTGATAATTCAGTGGCGGCTGCCTTTGTTTGTTGCAGCTGTTTGGTGTAGGTTTTCATTATCTCTTGATTCTTACGCTCTGCTGAACCTACAGAATTTATACTATCGCGTGTTGCGTCTACAGCCTCACCCCAGTTGTCCATCAACACCAACACCTGGTTATATTGTCTAGTACCACCAACAGCCTGAGCTATGCTCATTTTGCGTGCGGTCGTCAAGTCGTCCCACTTCATAGCCAGATCCGAAAGAATATCAAAACCTCTTCTAAGATCGCCTTCTGGTGTTATTACTGGTATTCCTAGCTTGGCTAATTCTGTAGGTCCCTTTTCGCTGGCAAGTCTTCTAAATATAAATCTAAGTGATGTACCTACCTCTTTTCCAGTCTGCCTAGTCACGGCTCCAATAGAGGCAATAACACCATTCAACTCATCAAAAGTGAAACCTGCATTTTTACCGGCCGATGCGGCTTTTCGAAGAGCAAGGGCCATGTCTGCAGATGTGATGGCATGTTTTGCTTCAACCTCACTCCAAGCATCTATAAATCTAAGGGTGCTTTCGCCCTCTGCCATAAAAATCTTAGAAGCTGCCGTCAAAGCCTCTGTAGCATCTTTAGCGCTAAGAGTACTAACGTTCGACGCAAGTGTAGCCGTTCTTGTTCTCTCTATAACCTCCGCCTGTTTCAAACCTTGCTGAGCAAATATCCTCATGCCTCCTAAAACTTCCTGCATTGAAACACCATATTGTTTTGCAAATTTTACAGCAGAACTACTCAGCATGCCAAAATCAGTCTCCAGCGGGCTCATGACCATTCTTAGCTGTGCAATGCCCGTCTCTATGTCTGCTAAAGTTCCGATCATCTGCTTAAGTTGTGATACACCACCATATACTAACGTAGCAGCACCACCCCACATAGCAACACGTCTAATAGCAGCTCTAAATGTTCGGTTCGCGCCTTGTGTATATTCAATTAAGTTTCTCTGGCGCTCTGTAAACGCACCAGTAGCCATACCAGCCTTATCAACAAATTCACCATACTTATGGAAATCTAAAGCCGTATTTTTCAATATGTTACCTGTTTGGTCTAAGATCTTCATCATGTAGGTGAATCTCTCGCCTGTCTGTGGGCCGCCTGCATCCTCAGATCTCTTAAAATATTCTCTGAGATTAGCTACATTCTGCATGTGGAGCGCCTTCTGTGTGTTCGGGTCTAACCAAGGCAATACCTTGACCAAACCCGTCTCGCCCCATCTGCCTTGTGCTTGTTTGCCAAATCTTGAAAATGCTTTTTCTACTTGACCCAAATATGTATTAACATCTTTTATATTCTTTCTCTGCGATACACTAAAATCCTCTCTAACATTAAATCTAGTGTAGTCTGACAATGCAGATCTAAGTCTAGTGACGTTTTTAATCAAGGGTTGAAAATCCCAAGCTTCTGTGAACTCCTCGCCCTTTCTTCTAATAAGATCTGTGTTGTTGAGTATTCTAACTAGCCCCTCGTCAATACCAGTTAGCTCATTTATAACCTCTCTTGCCTTGAATATGGGAGCTTTCTCAGTTTCAACTATGGACTTAAATAACTTTCTCAGCGTTTTATCTTCGCCTAGTGCGCCTTGTGTTTTCTTTATTATCTCTTTTGGCTCTAGGTACACTCCTGCGCCACGGGCTAGTTCTGGAGATACAAACTGACCGCCGGTAGCATATATTCCCGTTCTTTTACCTAAACTTCCAATTATTTCTTCTTGAAATCTTTGTATATATGCTTGAAACTGTCCATAGGCTTTGCTTGCAGCAGCGTAGTCTTCACCCGCTTCTCCGATAGATCTTTTGGCTGCTGCTGCCTGTGATATAAAGAAATCACCAAGTGCTATTCTATATAACTTCCATGACTCTAGTACTTGTTTGTGGCCTATGGCACCCTCTTCTTCTAGAGCACCCAAAACTTCGGCGAGTTCTGCTCCTACACCACCGGCCTTGCCTTGTTCCATTACCTTCTTAAGAACCTCTTGGATTGGCTCAGCTAAACCTCTAAATGCCGTGTCAAAATCAAGCTTGCCTACCATGCTTTGGTAGGCTTTTGCCTGTTCGTGCAATGCTACCAGATTTTCAAAGACACTTTCTGGGCCGCTCGTGGTAGTAGGTCTAGGAGTAGCTTCAAACTCTCCCATTCTGGGGCCAGACTGTACAGCGTCACGTATCTTCTTCTCTTGTCTTACACGTTCTCTCTTGTCTATAAACTCTTTTCCAGGTATATCCTTGGCTGGCATTGTGCCAGGTTTTACTGAAGAGTAATATTTCAAAGCCAAATTCATATACTCTTCCACTTGTCGATCTGTCAAATCTCTGGATGCGGCCTCTATCTGGTCAAAGAACTTAGGTGATATGGTCCTTGCAAACCTGGCGGGGCCTTTTTTTACGCCCTCACGCCTCTTAGATATACCTTCTATTAATTTCTTATACTCTTGAGGAAGATCTTCCGTACTTGCTCCCTCTATAATATATTTTTGTACCATGTCTCTTGCTTTAGCAATAGACTCTATAGATCTTTGTAATCTTTCTTTCACGTCTTCAGGCTTAAATCTTACAAAGGTAGGCTTTCTTTCTGGCTCCAATTTACTATATAATGCTGCTTCTGCAACCAGTCCTTCGGTAGCCATGCCTTTTTGTTTTAGTGCTGCCATATACAATGCGAGCTGTGTTGCAACATCTTCTAATTTTTGTCTAGTAAATGCACTTATGTCCTTGCTTAATGCTTCATCTAGAGTAAGAACGCCCTCACCGAGCTCATCAATAAGACCAGAGCCTACAGTCTTTATATCTGTAACCTTTTCAACTTTACCAGCGGCGTCCTTAAATATAGCATCCATTCTGCCGCCAATAAGGCCAACTGTTTCGTCTTCGTAGCTTGTGAACCTCTCAAACTCTACGTTCTTGCCAAATTGTTCCTTTAGTTTCTTCTGTACTTTTGCATGAATCGCAGATCCTAGGAAAGCCTCTGCTTCTAGTTCTTTCGTTCTCTCAACAATACCAAGCATAGTCTCAGCTATAGCTTTTATTTGTGATTTCTGAAACTTTTCTGGACTGAATTCTGTTCCAGCACCAAACAACTCGCCTGCCGTTCCAAACGCACCACCTCCAGCCAGTGCGCTGGCTTTATAAGCCTTACCTAGACTAATATATGCTTCTTCTGGTAGCCTACCAGAAAAACCACTCGTCTCTTTAGATATCCTGTCTAGAGTATTTCTTATATCCCTTAATGCTTGTGCTGAAGGTTCTTGTTCTTTTGCGACTCTAGTTATTTCTTTAAAAGCACGCATTTTAGACGCGGATGACATGCCTTTTTCGTCGGCAACATTAAATTTTATGTCTCCGTTTGCTCCAACTACAAAAACGTCCAACGGTTTTGCACAGTTTGTTACAGGAATACAATCTTTTGTGCCCTTTCCAGGAACTATGTCCTTGTACGGTACCTCAGTGGCCGGCATAGTTCCGGCGGTCATAACACGTTGTTTTGCTGAAGGTGTGAATGCCTTTACGAGCTTTTCTCTTTCTGCCCTAGAGAAAGCGCTCTGCCTCATTTGGTCGGCCATGAAAGGCTTGATTGTTTCTTTTGTTACCTTCTTTAGATCCTCAGGGGCAGGTAATATGGATCTTAATACCAAGGCTTCATGCTTTCTAGATTCCAAAGCATCCACAATTTTATCCATCTGCTTTAACGCTTCTGCTTTTGCTAGCCAAGCGTTTGCGTATTTCTCTACATCAGCCTTAAAAGCTTCCGGGTCTGTTGTAGTTACATCTATCATGCCCTCTGCTTTTTTAGCAAAATTCTCTAGTGCCTGTTCTTTTATATCATATTTCTCTGCCTGGGTCAGCATGCCCACGCCTACCAGATCTGAAAACTCCTCTACTCTACCCTGCATATTACTTATAAACGCGTCACTTATTTGGTTTGGATCTCCGATAATGCTCTTTGTTAATTCAGCCATGCCAGCACCAGTCAAAACTCTTTCCACCACTGGCATATCGGGCATGGTCTTTTCAAAACCCTTTGGTCCCAACTTGTCAAGCAGCCTCTTACTTATCATCTCCTGTTCATCATATATATTTTGTATACTGCTTGTTATCATGTCTGCGTAGGCGCCGCCGCCGATATCTTCGGTAGCTCTTCTAAGATCGCGACCCAGGTTTACCGCAGTAGCCTGTGCCTGTCTATATTTCTTAGTATATTCTTTTATCTGCTCTTCAGACATGCCTGCAAAAACAAAATCCGGTTCCGGTAGTTTTATTCCGAGAGCGCCTGCTCTGCGACTCTCTGCTTTTGGACTGGCGCCAAATGTTCTCTTGGTATATAGTGGTTGTCTCTGTCCTATTATGTGGCGCCTTACATTTATAGCAGGTGTCCAAGGTCTTAAGCCTTCAGCTTCGGCTTGAATTTCTTGTTCTGCCCATCTTCTTATATCAGAGGCACCTCTTGTCTTTTTTCTTCTGACTTCTGCAGGTAGTGAGGACACCTCTTTAATTAGACCCTCAACCGCCTGCTCTCTTATCTGTTTTGCCAGCTCTACTAGGAATCCTTTAAAACCTACCATGCCAACAATTTCTTTCTCTAGCTCCGGTCTTCTCATCTGCTCTATGTCGCCGACTCTCATACCACGAGCTTCTCTAAGTGTTCTTGCTTCGCCTCTTAGCTCTCCAGTAGAAAGTCTTCCAAGACGGCGCTTTATTGCCACCTCGTTTTGCTCTACAAAGTCTGCCAAGTCAGAGAAAGCCTTTTCATTTTCATCTGTAATCCTATTAAACAATTTCTCGGCAGCCATTTCTCCGCGTGACAAATCCCTTGCAATTTCTCCAGCAACAGGGAACTCTCCGGCATGCTTTACGTCCATACCCTTCTGGATTCCAAACCTCAGTAGCTCGTTTATCATTGTCTGGAATTCAAATTCTGGTTGACCTCCAAGTGCCTTTACCCTGGGCCATCTTTTCTTGAATTGCTCGGTAGCTCTGGATTCTGCGCCGGGTGCTATCTGGCCACCACCAAACCCAGAAATAGACTCAGTTATTCTTGTAAGTCTATAAAGTGCTTCCGTGTCTTGTCCTGTATGTACTTTATACAATTGTGCTTCTATAGCATCCTTATATTTTTCTTCAAATGCTTTACTTTTTATACCATGAAGTATAACTTTGCCGATTTCATCGCCCATCTTCTCTGGCGATACCGCATTTACTAAATCTTCAGCACTCTTGCTTGTGGTAGAACTTATAGCATCGAGTGCTTTCTTCTGGTCTTCAGGTACTCTAATTACCTCAGTTATTATCTCCTTAAGCGCGTTCTCCATGGTGGCCATGCCAGGACGGCCCTGTAAGGTTTGAAGTTGTTCTGCTGGCGAAAGAGCAGACATCTCTCTTTCTAAGAACGGCTTTCCTAAAAACTCAAAACCTTTTTCAAACGGCTGCTTCTTTTCAAAAGCTTTAAGCATTTCGCCAAGAACAAACTTACTTGATGGTTCCTGCTTTGCACCATACGTAAAGAAATCCCTAAACACGGCTCTGGTACTATCAATGTCATTTACTAAGGAATCAAAATGTTTTTTGATGTCTTCTCTTGCAGCTTTTGTTGTAGCAGAATGGATCTCTATAGCGTCACCATCGAAATCCAACTTCTGTTCGTGGGATAGATATTTTGGTATGACTCTTGAGATTGCCATGTTCAACTCATCTATGGCAGAAGAAAGCTCGCCCCTCTTCTTTATATCTCCAGGCTCATCTGTAAGTTTAGACCTTTCTTCTTCTAGCTTATCTCTGACCTTGCGTACCTCTTCAAGCATATTATCAAACTGATCGAAATCTAAATCCGGCATACCAGGCACAGCCAAGGCATGTCTTCCCTTTAATCCTTTCTGTAGTACGGGTTTAAATGGCTGAACGCTAGAAACACCTGTGAATGGATACCTCACACTTTCTATATAAGGTACTAGTTCTTTTTCAACGTAATCTGCTAATTCTTTCTGTGTTGGTGGTTTCTTTGCTGCCCCAGGAGCGGCTACAAAACCTCCCTTTGTAAGGTCTTCGGCTTCTTTAAGTAGATCAAACAAAGTAGTCTCTACCTCTTTCCTCATCTCCTCTGGTATTTCAAGAAGCTTTTTACCTTCCACCTTAAATTTAGGTGTATATTTTACAGGCAGTTTTTTAGCGAATGACGCTGGAACACCAAGTTCTGTTTGTTTCAACACCGGAACTCCAGTCTTCCTTACTTGCTTTATTCTCTCACCATGCTGTTCTTCCAGTGCTAGTGCTTCCTGAGATACATCTTTTAATGACATTAAGCTCTTGTCCAAGCCGCCAAACTTCTCATATATATTAGATAGATCCCTACTAAAAGTTCTTAGGTCTTCAGTCTTATCAACAGTAGCCGATATGGCTTTGCCCATCACAGCTGGTAAGGTTCTAGAAAGTAATGCCTTCTCTATCGCTCCGCCCTTGCCTAAAATCTCTTCGGCCAACGTATTGTAATAATCCACCTTGGCTCTAGCCAAGGATGCAATAGCCTTTTCGAACCTCTTATTATCTGTCTCTACTGTTACACCCAGCTGTTGACCTAATGTCGCTAGATATCCTCCTTCAGCAGCCTTCTCGATCTTGGATACGTTTCCAACTCTTTTTCTTTGCCTTTCAACGGCACTCTTCAGCCTGTCAGCAAACTCGTCTGATTGTACATCTATATTTTGAAAATATTTCTCTTCTTGTCTTAGTGATGCAACAGCTGGGCCAGTAAACGTGCCGGATGTTACCTCTCTAAGTGCAGACTCAAGTTTTCTAAGATATTCCCTACTCTCCTCACTTACACCTATAATTAAATCGGACATCTTACTCGCAGCTTGTGCATAGGTGTCAAAATCTGGTTGGCCAGATAACATCTTCTCGAACACTTGTTTCTCTGAAAATCTTGTGCTTACGCCTTTCTCTCTGAATCCGGCTGGAGGTGCTACGTTCTCAGACATTACATCTATCATTTTTTCTAAGATGTCTTCGATCTCTTCTCTTCCAGTTCTTGACTTTGCAAGTTCTTGTACACGACGCAGCATGGTGCCTACGCTGGTAGTAATTTCTCTCTTTACTGCTCCTACCCTTTCAGGCTGAGCATACAAAGACTCTAAGTCTTTAAACAGCTCTGCAAGCTTGTTATTTATCATCTCCACTTCTTGTGGATCTTCAGTCTTGCTTAGCTGTGACTCTAACTCACTAATGTTCTTTTCTACTTCAGCAAAACCAGCTCTAAGTGTTTCTACTCTCTTTGCTGACGCCAACAGGTTTGCAAGTCTTCTAGCAACAACCTTGGGCGATCTTTCGCCAGCAATAAGAGACTCTTCGTATGAACCACGAGCTTCTCCACCAGGCACGTAAAGATCTTCATATTCACTTTCCTTCCCACGCTCAGTGGTAGGTATCTTTACTTTAAATGGACCAGGAAACTTTTGTAGGTCTAGAATCGTACCTTGGAAATCCTCTAATGATCCAGTGGCCTCTGTAAAATCCTTTATATCAAACAAGTCTACAGTCTTGAGTGGACCTGTTAGTAGTTTTTTAAACTCTTGATTTTGTTGATTTATAGTTTGTAACGCTTTTATATATTCGAAGGCTTCTTTTGAATCTACAGTAGATGATTTTCTTATTTCCTTCATGAAGTCTGACTGCTCACCAAATATAGCACCATAAGCAGCATACGCAGGGAGATTAAGTCTTTCGCCCTTTAGTCCCTTTTCTATTTCTCTTTTTGTCCAATCCTCATAAAGATGTGGCTCTTCAACTATAGATACAAATTTCTGTCCTACTAGACCCTTTCTAGACTTACCCTTACTAAGCTCATCTACTACATCCACATAATAACTAGAAAGAGTTTCTAGCTCCGCCATTCTCATTGCCAAATCTTCAGCAATTCCTTTGCCCTTAAATTTCTCTGTAAGTTGTTTAAAGACCTCCTCTTTCTTTCCGGCTGGTGCAGCAGTCTCATAGCCCAGTGCACTGGCATATTTACTCAACATGCCCGGTTCTAATGGACCCTCTCCCTTCAGAAGTTTTTGATAAACCTTTGGGTCTAACTTAGTTTTTAATGTACCTGGTCTACCACCAGGTGTAAGGCCCATAACATTGGCCATAACAGATTCTAAAACTTCGGTCTGCAATCCGCGCTTGCCGGCGCCATATGCACTTATTCTGACATCGATGGCGCGTTCTTCAAACTGTGGTTTTCCGACACGCCTTTTATGAACATCTTTTAAGCCTTTTATTCCTTCTACATCACTGGCTAAATTCTCATCTAACTTGGATAGAGCATTCTTAAGTTTTGTAAAAACACCTCTCTCCGTTTTTATTTCGTCTTCTGCAACAAGTCCAGCATTCTTAAACATGTCGATCATAAATCTGTTGCCAGAATTTACTAGGCTAGTACTCAACTCCTTGATTTGCTTGTTAGACATGCCTTTACTTCTAAGTTCGTCTGCAGAATCCTGTATAATTTCTGAGGCCAACTGACCCATAGTTTTTGGCAGCGCCGCTACACCCAATCCGGCTCTAGATCTTTCTGCTTTTGTTAGTACCTTTACTGGTTTATCACCATAAGCCTCCATAACACTCTTAAAGTCTTTTGGTACTGTTGGTGTTACAGCAACACCCTTTGACCCAAATCTAGTTGTTATCTTCCTACCAAAATAGTTCAGAAATACTTCTGCCAACTTCGCTGCCTGCACCTCTACCTCGCGGCCTCTAACAACTGTTATTGCCTTTGACACCTCTTGAATGAGTGCCTTGTCGGCTCTGCCTTTATAGTTCTCAGGCACACCCAAAACATCTTGTATTTTGTTGGAAACCTCGTCAATAGATTTGGTTACATCTCTAAGAAGTTTTTCATCGACGGGGCCAACACCTGCTGCCGACTCTTCTTTAAACTGTCTCAGTCTGCCTGCAATGCCTGGTCTTACCAAAGTCTTTGTGATAGACGTAAGCGCATCAGCAATCTTGCCCGATATCAGCACTTGGTCCTCAAACGTAGATGCGGTGGTTCTAAGCTCGGCCACCACATTTAGTCCATACCCACGGCGACCATATCTTCCGCCAGCTATGGCCTCCCTTTCTCTCTCGGTTCTGAGCGTAGGAAATTCTGTTCCTGCACCTGAAACAGAGGCGCCAAATTTATCCAACTTCTTTGTGGTATCATCAGAAGCCGATGCTAATGCGTTACTGACACTGGTTATATTTCTTGCCCAGTTTTGGAATTGTTGGCCGAAAGGTGCCAACTCTCTCAGGTTTTCTGAGTATAGTTTTAGTGTTGTGGCTTGTAAATCTTCTAGATGGTATAGGCCTTTTCCGGCTTTGCCTGGTCTGAGATCTGTAACCTTGCTTGCTAATGATTCAGGTATACCTAAAGTAGATAACTCTCTTACGGTCTCTGGTATGTTCAAATATTTTAATCTTTCTGATGCCAAACCGCCGCCCTTCATCTTAAGCTCTTTGGCCTCATTCACCAACTCGCCAAGACGAAGGTTTAGATCTTTTATTACATCCTTGGTTTCTGCCATGGCCAGAGAAGAACCCTCATATGCTTTTGAAGTTCTAGTGAACAACTGCACTACCGCCTCTTGGTGTGCGCCTCTTCTTGGTCTTCCTGGCTCTATTAATGGAAGAAGCTGCTCCATTTGTCTGGAAGCCTCTTCAAATCTCCTTACCGATCGATCGTAATGTGGCTCTTTAGCAACTGATCTTAGTGGGGATGATACTACTTTCTTCAGCACATCATATATATTTTCAAATTTAATTTGGTCTAAGGACTTTACCACGTCGTACGCGGAAATACCGGCTTTTGCCATATGGTCCATAAACGAGTCTATATTTCTTTCTGCTTCTGGGAGCTTACTGAAGGTGCCAATAACCTTCTCTATTTCCATGCTTAACGTTTCTACATCCTTAACGCCAGCTTTCTCTAATTCAAGCCCTCTAGGTACGGCTGCTTGTCTGTAAAAATCTGTTACCATACCCTTGAACTCTGGTGCGCCTGCAAAAGCCTTTAGCATTTCTTTTGCCAGTTTTTCGGCCTCTACTATCCCTGCTCCAGCCGGCTTTATTCCTACAGATTTAATTCTGGCTCCAAATGTTTCTCCTAACGGAAGCCTGTTCTTACCAGCCAGATCATCATACAGTCTTTCAAAACCAGTCTTAAATGTGGCAAATTTAGGTAGTGCTCTAAGACTACCTGCTGCAGTTTCAAATGCCGCTGCTCCTGTACCAGTTATCTTGGCGGCTGGAAGAGCCAGCGTCTTTAAAACTGGAGCTTGTTGTCGTCCTAACTCATCCATGAAGCCTTCCATCATCTTACGTTCGGCTTCTAATACGGCAAAGGTATTTCTGAATACTCTCTCTATCTCTTTTTCAGTACCAAGGACGCTCTTAATGGCGTCCGCCATTTCCGGAGCTGCTTTTGGACCTTTAAATTTATCTTTAATTTCCAAGAAAGCATCTTTCTGAGCCTTAGAAAGAGACTCCATACCTTCTATTGTGTCTTTGGATGCTGATTTTACCCACCTAGCTATGTTTTGTGGTCTGGTGGCAGCGCCCCTGCCTATAACTTCCTGCTCTACTAGAGACTCTTTGAAGGCCTCCACAGCCTTAGCAGGAGAAGCCGCTTCAAACCCTTTTCCGAGCTCTTTTCTTATTTTAGAAATGTCTGCAATCTGTACCGCCCACTGTTTTCCGGCCTGTTTTATATTACCAATAGAACCGCCAGTTGCCAACTTGAAATACTCATCGATTGCCTGTTCGGAACTCTCTCTTACAATATCCCAGCCATTTGAGCTCTTTTGTAGCTCGCTGGTAAGCACCGAAACCATATGCTCTTGTAGTTTTCTTAAAGATTTTGCAAGCTCCTCTACATTACCTTTGACAGCTGCTTCAGCAGACTTGCCGAACTTAACGCCGGTCTTTTCTATTTCCTTATATTCTAGTTTTCCTGGTGGTACTACCTGCTCTGGATATCTTCTTACATTATAAGACTCTAGCGCTGCTCTTACGCCCTTGGTCGGGCCAAGCATTCTACGCTTCTCGTTTTCCTTAAACTTATCCAGTGAAACTCTATGTGCCCTAAGAACGCCAGCAGTGCTATCGACCTCTTTGGTCAGCTTTTTAACTGACATGTCAACATCTTTAAATCCAGACGTTAGTGCTAACGAATCTGCAGCGTCGTTGAGTGCATCTTTAAATTCCTTAAGTTCTGGTATTTGCTTAAGATCTAATATAATATCTCTGGCCGCAGTATCTCCTCCACCCTTTCTAGCAGCGGAAATTTCTCTAAGTCCTTCTTTTACGTTGAATAAATTTAACCTCTCAGCTTTCTTTTTAACATCATCTAAAACCTTATCCAAAGAAGATCCCAGTTCTTTTGTTGTCTTTTCTACATCTACCTCTAGCTTTATCTTTGGTTTAGCAGCCTTGGCAGCAACCTCTATTTGCTTCTTGATGTCGGTTTCATCCAGAACTACCTCTGCTGTTTGTAAAAGTTTTTCTGTTCTGGCAGTAAACTTTTCAAGCTTATTGAATACCTTATCGTCTATATCAAAAGACTTAGGAAGATCCTTGAGATTCTTATTTAGTGACTCAATTGCACCTACCAACGCCTTGGCACCCTCGGACGTCACCTTGCCGCCTTGAACTTGAGATTTAATCTCCCTTTCTAGACCCTTTATTGCTCTAGTTATATCACCAACATTTTCAATCTTTTTATCTAAACCTGACAGCGCCTTATCAATGGTGCCGCCCTTCAATGAAGGAGATTTACTTACAAATTTAGATAATTCTTTTGCAATAGCTTGTGCAAACTTCTGGGGATCGTCTGTGGCCTTTTCTTTAACTCGAGTTACCTTTTCTCGAGTAGATTTTCTAATATCCGTAAGTGCCTTAGAAAACTCAGTATATATAGCCTTCTCTTCTTTGGCTATGGCCTTAGCTGAATCTCGCGCTTGTTTGATCTCTGTAGGAAGTCTACCAAACTCAGCTGCTAGTTTCTTAATACTAGTAATCAGTGGCTTGATTTCACCTAAATCTATACCACCTGAACGCATCTTCCTTACAGAATTAGCAACCGAGGTTATCTCTCGCACTATGGATTGGATACTATTTACTGCAGATGAGAGGTCCTTGGTAGCTCTATCTAGCGACTTAGGTATTGTCCTGCCTATTGCTCCAGAAACGGAGTCTGCGATAGATCTTGATACGTCCGGGCCCAGTTGTGTACCAAGTTTTTTCTGAAGTTGTACATTTAAATCTTTTATTGCAGACTGTATGTGTCGATCCAGACCAGATATGGCATCCGTAAGGCGCCTGTCCATCTGTGCTGGTTTTGTGCCGGGTGTGGATGCTTTGGAAATAGAGCCCAGTAAAGACTGTGTGATCTGCTTGGCCAGATCCGTAGATGCCTGTTTTACAATTCTCTGTACATCGGTTTTAGATACACCACCGCCGTGCTGGCCTTTAGGCGCAGAAATCTCCTTGCTAATTGCCTTAGCTATGGTATCACCTAGTTTTTGGATGTTTAGTGATTTGGAAAGAGCGTCTTTAAAGGCGCGGTTGAGTTTTTGTAGTGATACGGGGTCGAGCACGGCTGTAGCCTTACCTGCTTTACCAGGTGTGGCCCCTGCCTTTGCTCCAGTGGTATCCTTGATATTAATATCAATATTGTGGTCAGCCAAGATAAGCACCTCCGGTGGTTTCTGTCCTAATTATCCGGTTCTAAGTCCTTTAATACATCCTATCAAAGCCTATCTCCGACGTCTAGCTTTCTTCCGAATGTCGGATTTTTCCTTTATCATTCTGGCTTCTCGTGGCTTATCGTAATCTATGTCTTCGTATAATTCGTGAGACTGTGTGACTACAACCTCTTCTCTATCGAAAGCCGATAGTTTTCCCTGAGTTGTTTTCTTGCTCTTTCGAGCAGATTCTTCTCTGTTCCTCTCCTCATAATAGTCCTTCATATAGGCGTCAAGCGCCTCGTCGTCCTCAATTATTAAATCAGACGGTCTATCCTCAGGGAGCATTTCATATATGTTTTGATAGAAGTTTGACCAATAGGCCAAGTTCATCATATCATTTGTATATTGTGACGTCGGAACACCAAACAGTTGCTCGGACGTCTTTTGGCTAGTTACGTACCGAATTCTCCACAGACTGTGTCTAGCTATATATCTTATTATATTAGTATCTATACCACTATAAAATGCTAAGAATCTATTCAGAACCTCTGTTCTAAGTGTGGAATCCTTTTCATTGAGGAAGCCATTATAAGACTCCCAGTATCTAGACTCACCATTTTCGTCGTAAACAGATGCCCAGCATAAATAAGCCGATCGTTCTTCTTCGGCTTTAGTTTCTGCCGACATTACCAGCTTTGATATTCTCTTATATTCTAATGTACGAATCTGAGAATTTAGATCCTTTATTAGATTTATAATCCTATCCTGCCGAGCTTTAACCTTGGTAGTCTTAGACAATAAAACTTGCTGTGCATGGAGCTTATCTTTAAGTGAGGACAGCTTTTTTTCATCTTTTTCGGTGAAAAGACCGCGATCTTTTATAAGTTTCTCTAATTCCTTAATAGGCAATATGCCATCATCGACGGCTCTTTTATAGCAATTATCGTAGATGGCATTTGCCTTAAGTTTGACAACGTTGCCTGGTTGTTTAAAAACAAAATCTAAACTTTTATCCTCGTATTTAATACAAACAAGCTCCGTACTGGTAAATATACGGCATAGATATTTTTCTATATCGTCTACTTTTAAATCCATTTTTATTTGTCACTTTTCTTAGTCCGCTTCCTCGGCTTGCTGACTTTCTTTTTCTTTGGCTTTTCCTTTTCTTCGGCTTCTTTGGCCCTTTCTTCCTCTACAACCTGAGCAGCTCTGAGCGCTTCTTCGGCCTTATTAATTAGGTCGGTTTCAATTTCTCTCATAGCCTGTGCTTCGGGTGTTTTTTCGAGAAAATCAGAATCTAGACCTTGAAGATATAGCATAATTTCAAATCTAGCTCTTAGTGCCAAAGCTTGGCTCTTCTCACTAAGATATACATCATAAGATTCCCAAACCTGTTTGTCATCAACGTCAACCACCATGTGTGCTGTTAGATACTCCAACCGAGCGTCGTCAGCAATCTGCTCACATGTGTTGCTCATTGGACCATTCAGTCTTTGGTTCCACTGGAAAAGTTCCTCTCTTGCGTTTGCAACGTCGATGGCTGCTTCTCTTTTTTCTTCCATCGTAGCGGCATCTTCCAGTTTTATAATCCTCTCATTGAGAATACCAGTAAGTTCAGCAGACCTTTGTTCAAATTCCGGTCCTATAATACCTCTTTTCATGAGGATGTCCATCATTTCTGCACTAGTTGTGATTCCTTCCTGAAGACACTTGGTATATGTCTTGCTATAAATCCAATCAGCGCCGCGAATAATTTCCGCATTTGGTGGTGAAATGAAGTACGTTGTTGCTTCGTCCGGTCCCAAGAAAGACCTTCTTTCTTCTGTGTTTTCAGCCATTTTTGACCTCCTCCTTTACCTTAAACCTGAATACATTATTTTTTAGGTTGCCTGACTTCTATAATTTCTTCAGTAACCTTATTGTATTTTACGTCAAAATCGTCCGTTTTCTTTTTAAGAGACCTAATACAATTATTGCCCACTCTGAGGATTTTTGACCTTAAAACTGAATAGGTATCCTTAGTCGGGCAAGCCACTTGTACATAGTCCAGGATCGACTCAAACATTGATGTTACTTCCTGTGCCATAATATCTTTCAATCTATCCTTGCTTCTATCTCCCATGGCCTATAATCCTCCTTTAAAACTTTAGCCTTTGTTTCTCTTTTTGTTTTTCCTATTTGGTCATAAAAGGTTAAATGGGCAGGGGTTTTATCCCCCGCCCATAAAATTTCAGTCTAATTTAGCCATTTCTTCTGATCGCATTGCCGCCAGTGATATTACCAACACTTACATAACCCTTTACAACGTAAAGGTCGTTGGTTGATCTGAAGCCGAAGGTCTGGGTCATATTAGCACCCATGTCCAGAGTTGCACCTTCGTCAGTTATCTTCAAATGGTCGACAATTATGGTCTTCAATGGATATTCTCGCTCATCAGCTGCGATGATGGTTCTTACACCATCCACATACTTGTATTGGCCGACCAAGGCTGAATCAGAGCTTACCGTTCTGTTAGCGCCTGTTCCACCCGCTTCTTCGTCGGTCTGAGCATAAACCATGACCACCAACTTAAGATCTTCTTCTTCCATCAAATCGCCAAGGTTCAAATCATCTAGAGTAGCATTGTCGAAATTGGCAAGCTTTCCAGCAACCTTAGCCCAGTTTTCCAAGTCGCCTGCGGTAGAATCTACCGTGACTGTAATTGGAATAGGAAGTGTTAGTGGACGATCATAAGGTCCGAGATGGCCTAATTCGGCTAGAGCCTCACGAGTAAGGTCTGCGGTAATCGTACATCCAGTTAGTCTCCAAGCAACATCATAACTTGGAGAACCTGCATTAGGATCTACAATATAAACCTCAACCTGGCCCTGTCTTAAAGCACCAAGCATATCAGGACGTTCTGTGTCGCTCAAAAGTTCAAAGTACTTATTGGATGTGCCTGTTCCATAAGCATCAGCAGCGTAAACTACTTCTACTCTGTCGCCGGCTGCAAAGCTTGCGCCAGTTGGGAAGTGTAGTCTATGTGCACCAGCGGTAGCAGAACTTTCATATACAAAAGTATCTGCTGCTGCGACTGTTCCAGAAACAACGGCAATGTTTGTTACTTCATTTGCACTTGCGTCAAACCAGGTAGCGGCCTCTGTTCCGTCAGCATCTTTTCTCAAGAAGCCAGGGCCGAAAGACAGTGTTGCCACTGCGTTGCCTGAGGCCAATGTGAGATCGATATAACCATTAGATATATCGTTTGCTGACAAAGCAATACCAGAAGCGGTGTCGTAGTTGACGAAGCGGCCGTCATTTAGTAGCCACATCTTCATATCAGTTTCAGCACCGTAGTTCTCAGTTGCGTTAGCACCGGTGGTGTAACCGAATTCCAAGCTGTTTACATAAACCTCATCCAAGAATAGTGTCTGGTCAATGTTATTGTCCAGCGTACCGAGCGAACACTCATCCTGTACCGGGGCCCAAAGGGAAACACCAGTCAGGTTACCACAGGTTACTGCGAAGTCGGCTAGCGCGACACCGTGTAGATAAGTAGACGTAGGCGCAAGATCCGAGTCAACAACAACCAAGTTAGCGTTACTGCTGGTAGCAGTGGCGTCCATATCTCTTTTTGCAGGGGCTACCTGGGCAAGAATTGCCAGAGTGCGGACGTCGCCAAAATCGTTGGTGTTCAACGTTACGGCAACTGCGGGAACGTCGTCAACTACGTCAACGATGTCTAGATGACCAAGCTCAAAGATATCTTCTGATGTAAAAGTCGTGGTACTTCCAAGAGATTGGACTCTATAAAGCACCTCTCCATTACACCATACACTCTGAGATGCATAGATTATTCTATTTCTAGCCATAATTTCTCAGTCCTCCTAATCTTTTTGTTGATTATTTTCCTTAAAACTAAATGCCATTACAGCTAGGTTGGTATGTAAATAAAACGCAAAAAGTCCTAGTTTACCGGCTCTAAACTGAGGCGTTGTTTAGAAATGGTAAATCCTTTGCCTTACGAACTTGTCAATACAAAGTATTTCTCTATAAATAAAGAGGTTAGTTTATTAGATCTTTGTGTAAGATACCAAATCAAATGATATTTTTGAACGATATGCGTTCAAGTCGCTAAGGAATATTTCATCCGTATTTCTTGTCATCAACATAGGCAAATTCACATTCCTTGCTGTAACACTATCGAACATCATGTTGCCGACCAAACCCGATACCGTAGTTGGGTCAAAAAATGTGGTTGGGTCACTCTTATCTGGATTTTCCTTGCGTCCGTACCACGTTCCGTCGTAGTCTAAAACGGTTCCTTCAGGAAAATCATACACCGGACAGCCGCGGTTAAACAGCCCGTCATAAAGTGTCTCAACCAAATCATTTCTTTCTGCCGGATCTGACGCAAATATATGTAGGTCTACCTTCCTAACGGTTTTCTTTCCACCACCCAGCTGGTAGCCCATCTTGTCAGTTCCGTGGATATCTATAACAACAACTGGTGGATCGGCTGCTTGAATAGCGGCCCACTCGTCTACCAAAGACACATAGTGCCAATCATAGGTAACAAATTTTGGTGTGTGGCCAGCATCCTCTAACGTTCCGGACGTCACAACCCTTCCGTCTAAATAATCCACCATATATTCCGTGTGATTTTGCGGGATTAGTGTTCGTGTGCCGCTAGATATTGTACAACTATATACCTTAATTCTGGTTGATTGTTCCGGTATACCAAAACCAGAAGCTGTAACATCAATATTCTCTGCGCATAGATATGAGTCTAACCCTACGCCGTCTTCAAAATACACCCATCCCCTTCCGCGCTCAGTTGGTTTCGGAATCATTGTAGAAAGTGCCTCATAAACCAGACTGCGGCAGGCTGGATCTGAGGAATTGTTAGAGATTTCAGCCATATAGCTCAAAGGAACCTCTTCCTCGGTCTCTACAAAGTCCTTCAACACAACATCTTTAAGATAGTAATATAAGCTTAAATCCTCTTTTCTAAGTTGTTTCATCTCTGAGGACATTAGACTTTAAACTCCTTCTGGGATTTTTGTATCGCTTCATCCAACCACCTTCCCATATTTTCTTCAACAAATTCTTCAGCTCGTGAAAAAATATCGATCGGTGGTGTGTTAGAAAACGGATATTCTTCAAACTTCTTATCGAGATCCTTTTCCCAGTCACGCACTTCCTTGGTGTATTTTATAAGGTATACAGGCTGTCTTCGGCCTCTATACGTGCTTCTTCCTGTTACCCTCCTATAGTCTTCATGATCAACCTCTACGTACCTTCCTACAAGACCCTCTAAAACCGTCTCTACAACCTCTAAACCATCTTTAAAATTAAAATTAAACATATCGGGCGTCATTATCTTTGCGCCATCCGATGTAATGTCTATATAATCGAAATCATCCAACCTCTTAGAAAAATCGTCATAGTACAAATCTGGAGCCAGGATACTCTTAGGATTCGCGATATCATTCAAATTGAAATCGTAATCCTCAAGAATTATATCCTTGATTCTGGGAACAGCATCGTTCTCCAGCAAGTATGCGATGTTTTTCCTTAACTTTCGTGCCCACTCGATTGTCTTTTTTCTAAAGAAATCAGCCATTAGTAGTCCTTGATAACCTCGCCACTATCTATCTGCGGTTTTTCTGTTGTAAATGCATATACGATTAACAGTGCCTGCGTTCCAAGGCCCCTGAAAACAGGAGGTCTTGAAAGTTTACATTCGATACCATCCACTATAATTTTAGATGAGTTCTTGAAAGCGTCATAGTATTTAGGATCACACTTTAGTCT